>Ga0111538_10000390_pt1 | contig 57382 bp, 57 predicted proteins | sample SoiMethybrSBSTD1_FD_79669 | JGI IMG/M metagenome (GOLD analysis project Ga0111538, IMG submission 79669) | Bulk soil microbial communities from a Populus tree surrounding site in Tennessee, USA - Soil MetaG P. TD hybrid SBSTD1 (version 2)... | ecosystem: Environmental > Terrestrial > Soil >... | reverse complement strand
GGCGGCGCTTGGAAAAGGCACCGAGCATCACGCTGACTGACGTCATGAGTTGTTATTAAAGCATGAGCCCGGCAAAAATCCGGAACTCTCTCATTGCCGGGCTGTGCGGCACAATCGTGCATTCCTTCCTTGTGCTAGTCCACAGCAAGACTGGTCCGCTGCCAGATTTTCAACCCAACGACGACCTTCAAAGAGGGCTGTCCCGGCTGATGGACACTGAGGTTCACCCGGGCGTCGCCTGGATGCTCCTGTTCTTCAACGGAGCGGTGATCTGGGGGTTCGTGTTCGGCCAAACCTACCGGTTTCTTCCTGGTAAGCGACCATGGCAGAAAGGGGTGTTTTTTGGCCTTTGCGCCTGGGCCTTGATGGGGTTTGTATTCTTTCCACTTGTCGATCGGGGCATTTTCGCCGTCGCGCTCGGTCACGGAATAGCGCCAGCAGTTCTTATGCTCGGGATGCTACTCACCTACAGCGTGACAATGAGTTTTGTTTATAATTTCCTGAACAGGGTGTCAGTCTGACCTGGCCGGAGGAGTCACACTCGCTGGCCGGCTTCAAAGTATTTGCCGCTATTGGCCACACCATCCCTGAAAGGAACACATGTGACCACGCTGGGGCTGGCTGTGCCACCAGGAGTTGGTGTTCGCAGCGTCGCCATGCAGGGCCGCAATAGCCGGTCGGCGGCGTTTTTTGGTGGCGTCGCTCTTCGCGCGATGCCGCAGCGCGACCTTCGTCGGCGTCTCACGGCTGACACTGGCCTTCACGACACGAGGCCAGCCTTCCTTGTTGTATTCGGGTGCGCCGAGCAATTCCGGCACTGACGCAGGGCGCTCGCCGGCCGCGACGACCTGGACGACGCGGTACCGGCGTTCCTTCAGCTCCTTGAGCAGGACGGGTACGGCCAGCGCCGTCGCCGGATGGATGTCGTGCAGGAGCAGGATGCCGCGGCCTTTCTCTTCCAGACGACGTATTGCGCGACGGACGATCTCGCGCGCACCGATATGCTTCCAGTCGTCGGCAACGACGTCCGCGCTCCACGTCACCAGTGTCTTCGACGCAAGATAACTCTCGATCGCATTCGTCCTGCCAAGGCCCGGGATGCGAAAGAAGGGGGAGATGGCCTTCGGGTCGCCAAGCGCGGCATCAACCGACTCGATTCCGGTTTCTACCTGGCGTTCGGCCTTTTCCGTGCTCAGCCGCTGAAAGGCGAAAGGATGGTTCTGACTGTGGGTGCCGATCGTATGTCCGGCATTGTAGATACGCCGGACGATTGATGGGTAGGCGCGCGCCATTTCACCGACGAGGAAATAGGTCGCCTTCACGCATTCCGAAGCGAGCGTATCGAGGACGGCATTGGTAAAGGGAGGGATCGGGCCATCGTCGAAGGTGATGACGACCTCGTGGTCTTCGAGCGGCAGCGTTTGCGTATATTGCATGCTGCCGATGCGGGCGAAGTCGGCCGGGTTGATGGTCAGAACGCGGCTGGTGCCAAGCGCATCCGGATTGCCCGGGCACCGCTCTGCTGCGGAGGCGGCAACGCTTCCAACAAGACAAAAGACAAAAACCAATACGCTGCGCATCAGGCCCCCCGCGACCCGACCGCCTCCAACAGGAGGCCCCCGACCTTATTGTCCGCGACATTAACGGAGGATTATGCGTTGTGAACGCGTTTCAAGCCGATTCCAGTGGTTTTTTTGCAGGCGCGGTAAATAGGCGACACATTTTTACTGTAAATTGCCGCCGGCGTTCTCGGGGACGACGTGCACCACGCGAAATCCCCGCCGTTTGAGCTCACGCAAGAAGGCCGGCAGCATCCGGGCGGTCTGCGCTTTGGTATCGTGAAAGAGAACGATGCCGCGCCCGGCGTGCTCGATGCGCGACAGGATCAGGCGCAGCTCCTGCTCGGGGCTCATGGAAAGCCAGTCGCTCGCCCAGACGTCGGCTCCGAAAACCACGATCCCGCGCGCCGCCAGGCGATCGAGCAAGGCCTGGTTTGAAGCAAAGCCCGGGAAGCGGAAAAACGGCGTCGCCGGATTTGGCCGGCGGCTCCCGTAGATGGCGGTTTCGTCCGCCGCGATACCCCGGTCGATTTCGGCTTCCGCCCGCGGCAATGCCATGCGGCTGAGAAGTGGGTGGGAGTAGCTGTGATGGCCAAGCGTATGACCTTCGGCCATTGCGCGCCGCGCCAGCTGCGGATGCGCGGCGGCATTGCGCCCGAGGAGGAAGAACGTGGCATGGACGCATTCCGCCTTGAGCGCGTCCAAAACTTTAGACGTGGTGCCCGGCCATGGACCGTCGTCGAAAGTGAGCACCAGCTCCTTCGCATTGAGCGGGAGCGTCGACGGGAAATGCTTGCGCCCGACGCGCGGAGTGACCTTGGCACTCACCGTGATGACGCGTTCGGTGCCCAGCGCCTGCGGATTGCCGGGGCAAGACTCGGCCGACGCCGCAACCGGGAAGAAGCCGACAATCAAAACGAAAACGAAACGGGTCATGGTCAAACCGTTACACGAAATTCACACGCTAATCATTTGCCCCACGTGTAGGGAAGGGCGTACAAGCGTCGCGCTTTAATCGATTGTCGATGGCGTCGTAATGCTCGACCAAGACCAAACCGAGGCGACCGAGACTGCGCAACTGCCGCGCAACAAGGACGGCTCGATCCGCAAGACATTTGTCAAAAGTGTCGCCCGCAGGATCGAGACGGGCGACGCTTCCGGTCTGAGAGATCTGGTCGGCGACCTGCATGAAGCCGACATGGGCGCGCTGATCGAGGCGCTGGAGCCTGAGCAGCGGCCGCGGCTGGTCTCACTGCTCGGCATCGACTTCGACTTCACCGCACTGACCGAGGTCGACGACGCGGTGCGCGACGAGATTCTTGATGAGTTGCCCTCGCAAGCGGTGGCAAAGGGCGTCAGCGAGCTTGAATCCGATGACGCCGTCGCGATCCTCGAGGACCTGCCGAAAGACGAGCAGGCAGAGATTCTCGAGCAACTGCCGCAGCCCGACCGTGCCGCGCTCGCCCGCAGCCTGGACTATCCCGAAGAGTCCGCGGGCCGGCGCATGCAGACGGAATTCATTGCCGTGCCACCGGCCTGGAACGTCGGCCAGGCGATCGACTACATGCGCGAGACGCAGGAATTGCCCGAGCGATTTTTTGAGCTCTACGTGACCGATGAAGGAGGGCACTTCGTCGGCGCCGTTCCGCTCGACCGGCTGCTGCGCAGCAAGCGGCCGGTTCCCATTTCCGACCTGATGGAACGGGAGCGCCACCGCATCCGCGCCGACGAAGACCAGGAAGAGGTCGCGCGTATGTTTCAGCGCTATGACCTTGTGGCGGCACCGGTCGTCGATGCCGATGACCGGCTGGTCGGCATCATCACTTTCGACGACGTTGCCGACGTCATCGAAGAAGAAGCGGAAGAAGATATCAAGGCGCTGGGCGGCGTGCGCGACGAAGAATTGTCGGATTCGGTCTGGAAGATCGCGCGCGGGCGCTTCAATTGGTTGCTTGTAAACCTCGCCACCGCGTTCCTTGCGTCTTCGGTGCTCGGGCTGTTCGAAGGCCAGCTGCAGAAAATGGTCGCCTTGGCGGTGCTGGCGCCAATCGTGGCGAGCCAGGGCGGCAACGCGACGACGCAGACGATGACCGTTGCCGTGCGCGCACTGGCGACGCGCGACTTGAGCGACGCGAATGCCTGGCGCGTGATCACGCGCGAGCTCATGGTCGGCCTTCTCAACGGCATCGCCTTCGCCGTCATCACCGGGGTGGCGGCTTATGTCTGGTTCAGGGTGCCGGGCCTGGGGCTGGTGATCGGTCTCGCCATGATCTGCAATCTGGTTGCCGCCGCGCTCGGCGGAATCCTCATTCCGCTTGTGCTGAATCGACTCAAATACGATCCGGCGGTGGCATCGAGCCCCTTTGTCACCACGGTGACGGATGTCGTCGGATTTTTCTCGTTTCTCGGCATTGCCACGCTGTGGTTCGGCCTCAGGTGAGGGCTTTTGAGTCCCGGTTACACCTTGTTCACCTTGTTTGCTGACCAACGTTTAAAGGGCGCACCGTAACCCTATACCCCACGCCGCATTGCAGGCTGGGAGCGCTCCCGGTGCACGAAACCAATGCTGAAACAGCGGGCCCGCGCCCCCGCGGCTGGCTGCCGGCCTGGACGAAACGTCCCGATACGCCGTCATTAGCGTTTACGCGACCGACGCCGGCAAAGCGGATTCTGTCGGCGTCGCGGCTGATCGGCGTGCTGTCATTTGTCGCTCTCGCGGGCATGTTCGCGATCGCCGCTATCGGATTTGGATTGGCGCGCCATAACGACCAGCGGCTGTCGCTCGATCAGCATGCCGCATTGCGCAGCGCCATTGCAGAATTCCGCCCGACGCTCAACGGTTCAGCGGCAATTGATCCGCGGCTGTTGCGGATGGCAGAGCAGATTCCCGGTCTGAAAAACCTCAAATTCGAGAGCAGCCCCCCGCGCGATCGCGAAACGCAACCGGTGATAGATTCCGCCGGCCGCATTACCGGATTTCTTACGTGGGATAACGGCCGTCCGATGAGTCAGGTTATGGGACGGCTGGCGGCGTTCTTCGCAATCGTCGTCGTCGTAGTATTCGGCTTTGCCGCGTTGTCGCTTTGGCAGCTCAAACGGGCGCAACGGGAGCTCGCGGCGAGCGAGGTGGAAGCCGCGCGCGCCGCCGATGAAGACAGGCTGACCGGGTTGCCCAATCACGCAAAGACATTGGAGCTTCTGGATCTTTTGCTCGCAGAGCGCGCCGACGATGAATGCACGACCTTTGCGCTGATCGAACTCGACGGCATGGATGATATCACCGCAACGCACGGCGTTCTTGGCGGGGATGAGCTCATCGTTGCCGTCGCCAGGCGAATAAGGGAAGGGCTGCCCGCGGGCGTGACATGCGGCCGCATTGCCGGCGATAAATTCGCGATCGCGATGACCGCGGCCCACGATGCCGACGCCGAGGCCGTCGTTCGCGCTGCCATCGACGTCATCGCGCGTCCCCATTGGGCCGACACGGTCGTGCGCGTGAGCGCACATGCGGGCTTTGCGCAGGCGCCGCGTCACGCGGCGACCCGCGGTGAGTTGACGCGCCGCGCCGACCTTGCGTTGCGTGCCGCGGCGAAACGAGGGCCTGGCGCGATCGTCGCGTTCGAGTTTGCCATCGATACGATTTCCACCGATCAGAAATTCATCCATCGCGAGCTTCCGCGTGCGATCAGCGCGAACGATCTCGATCTGCACTATCAGCCCATCGTGTCGTCGCAGGGCGGGCGCATGGTCGGCGTCGAGGCTTTGCTTCGCTGGAACCATGCAACGCGCGGATCGATACCGCCGGCAACGTTCATTCCGGTCGCTGAGCAAATGGGATTGATGGGCACGATCGGCGCATTCGTTCTGCGCCGCGCATTGCACGAGGCCAAGCGATGGCCCGAGGATCTTTACATTGCGGTGAATCTATCGCCGGTGCAGGTGCGCGACGGCACGATCGTGGATATGGTGCGTTCGGCGCTGGCCGAAAGCGGCGTGTCGCCGGGGCGGCTGGTGCTGGAAATCACCGAAGGCGTGCTCATCGACAATCCTGACGAGATGGTCAAGCGCATCAAGGATCTGCACGAACTCGGCGTGCGTGTCGCGCTTGACGATTTCGGCTCCGGTTATTCCAATCTCGGTTACCTGCAGCGGTTTCCGCTCGACAAGATCAAGATCGACCAGAGCTTCGTGGCCGCGCTTGGCCGTTCTTCCAATGGCGGCGTAATCATCCAGGCGATGGTGGCGCTTGGCCGCGCGCTTGGTCTGTCGGTGCTTGTCGAGGGCGTCGAAACCGAGCACCAGCGCGTTCTGCTGCGGCTTGCCGGCTGCGACGAGATGCAGGGCTTCCTCTTTGCCAAGCCTGCGCCGGCAAGCGCGATCGATGTGCTGCTGGAAAAGGCCCGGCAGGACGGCATGCCCAGGCCGGCGTCGGGCGAGGCGCTGACAGCGTGACGAACAGCTTATAAAGTCGCCGACGGCGCCTGTCCGGGCGCGCGAGCGGAGGCGGCGCATGATTCCCAACGCATGGTCGGGCTTCGATTTCGGGCTTGGTACCGATGTCGACATGCTGCGGAAATCCGTGAACGGTTTCGCGCAGGACCGTATTGCGCCACGCGCCGACGCCATCGACCGCGACAATGTTTTTCCCCGTGACCTGTGGCCGGAGATGGGGGCGCTCGGCCTTCACGGCATAACGGTCGAGGAAGACTATGGAGGCTCGGGCCTCGGCTATCTCGAGCATTGCGTGGCGATGGAGGAAATCTCGCGCGCCAGCGCCGCCGTCGGCCTGTCGTACGGCGCCCATTCCAATCTTTGCGTGAACCAGCTCCGGCGCAACGGCAGTGAGCAGCAAAAGCGCAAATACCTGCCGAAGCTGATATCGGGCGAGCATGTCGGCGCCCTGGCCATGTCAGAGCCGGGGGCGGGCTCCGACGTCGTGTCGATGCGCACGCGCGCCGACAAGAAAGGCGACCGGTACGTGCTCAATGGTTCCAAGATGTGGATCACCAATGGGCCGGTGGCGGACACCCTGGTGATCTACGCCAAGACCGACCGCACCGCCGGCGCGCGCGGCATCACTGCGTTCATCGTTGAAAAAGGTTTCAAGGGCTTCGCGCCCGCGCAGAAGCTCGACAAGCTCGGCATGCGCGGCTCCGATACCAGCGAATTGGTGTTCACCGACTGCGAGGTGCCGGAGGAAAACGTGCTGGGTGCGGTTGGCAACGGCGTCAATGTCCTGATGTCCGGCCTCGACTACGAACGCGTTGTTCTTGCGGCTGGTCCGCTTGGGATCATGCAGGCCTGCCTCGACGTCGTGATTCCTTATGTGCACGAGCGCCAGCAGTTCGGTCAGGCGATCGGACGGTTCCAGCTCGTACAGGCCAAACTCGCCGACATGTATGTCACGATGAATGCCGCCAAGGCCTACGTGTACACGGTCGCGCGGGCTTGCGACGAGGGCCGCACGACGCGCGAGGATGCCGCCGGCGCCATTCTTTATGCTGCCGAGCGCGCAACCTGGATGGCGCTGGAGGCGATCCAGTGCCTGGGCGGCAATGGATATATCAACGACTTTCCGACCGGCCGCCTGTTGCGCGACGCAAAGCTTTACGAGATCGGGGCGGGAACGTCCGAGATCCGCCGCATGCTGATAGGGCGTGAGATCTTCGAGAAGACGCGCTGAGCGCCGGCATTAACTTTTCACCGTCCCGAATCAGCTAGTGCATTGGCCGACACCACCAGCGGAGGGTCGCGGCCATGATGCGGGTGCGGCTGAAGGCGGACGGACGGATCGTCGAAATCCTGCCCGACGGCAGCGAAAGAACGGTCGATCACAGCGATCCGGCGCAATTCGTGCGTCAGGTGCGCGCGCGCTGCGGACTGACCCAGGCTGCCTTCGCGGAAAAAATCGAAGTTCCGATCGAGACAGTGCGCAACTGGGAGCAGGGCAAGCGCCACCCGCGCGGACCAGCGCGAGCGCTCCTCAAATTGATCGATCAGGCGCCGGACGTCGCCTTTGCCACATTGGGCAGGCGGCGCTGACATTTACTCCGCGGCAGCGGGCATCGGGCCGCGCGGCGACGGGCGCGCAATCCGCATCAGTACGTACATCGCGATGAGGATTGCGACATAGACGAGGAGCTGCATCTCCGTCGGCCGTTCCGTGTAGCCAATGAGGATGTGCAGCAGGCGACCGAGGAGGCTCCCTTCAGACAGAAGCCATGACGTGTCCCACACAGTCTGATCGAGCGATACTACCAGGCCAGCGTTGTTGAGGAACTGCACGGACTGTGCGGCCATGCCTGCCGCAAGCAGGGCGATCAGCCAGCTCGTGACCGAGAAGATATGGCGGTTCGGAATCGCCAGCAGGCCGAAATAAGTCAGGGCCGTGAAGGCCGCGCCGGCTGCGATACCGAGCACGCCGCCGGCGAGAAGTGCAGAGCCGGACGTTCCTTGGGCCATGATGCCATAGAGGAACAGGACAACTTCGGAACCCTCACGCAGCACAGCGAGGCCTATGACGACCGCCAGCGCCGTCAGCGGCTTGGTGCCTTCGCTCACCGCCGTGCCCACGCGCTGCATTTCGTCGGCGATTTCCCGGCCATGACGCGCCATCCAGGCGTTGTGCCACATCAGCATAACGACCGCGATGGCGAGCACACCGGCGTTGAACAGTTCCTGACCAGAGCCCTGAAATGCATCCGAAATGACGCCGGCAAACATGGCGACAATTCCCGCGCCAAGCACGCCGCCTGCGATTCCGATCGTGATCCAGCGGCCGCGGCCGGGAACGCCGCGCGTTGCGGCCATCACGATGCCGACAATCAGTCCGGCTTCGAGAACTTCACGAAAAACGATGAGGAGTGCACCGAGCATGATTTATTCCGCGATGAGCGTGCCCTTTGCGGTGGCTTCGTGAAATTCGCCGAAGAAAGGATAGCGGCCCGGCCTGAGCGGGCCGACCCGCACAACACCTTTCGATTTGCCGGGTATCACCTTTTCGACTTTCATTTCCTTGCTTTCGAATTCTTCCGGCGTTGCGTCGTCGTTGACGACCGTAATCTGCACCCGTTTGTTGGCCGGGATTTTGATCTCGGTCGGGGTAAAACGGTGGTCTTTGATGGTCAATACATAGTCATCGGCGCGCGCGGCCGCAGCGCCCATCGCCAGAAATGCGGCCATACCAATAAGAATAAGTGCCCTGCGCATTCGACCCCCTTTGTAAATCGGAGCCCTCACAAAAGCATTAAACGTCAATCATGCAATAGCTTTGTTCTACTCTCGAATTATTCCAATGTAAGAACGGCGGCGAAAAGCCTGTGGCTCAAAGTATTGCGCGATTCTGTGCTCTTGGAAGATCTACGTGATCTTTCGACGCACCCGATCCATCTGAACGGTCGAGGGTGCCCCCGGTTGGCAGCATCATGACGGCGGGGCATTCTTCACGCCCTTCCGCCGACCTCTTACCCAACGCTGTTGCAAGGAGATTGTGATGCAAGTGGTTGAAGCCCATGGCGCCCGCATTCCGACCATCGGACTTGGCACCATGACCTTAAAAGAAGACGTCTGTGTCCAGGCGGTAAAAACGGCATTGCAGATCGGCTATCGCCACCTCGACACCGCGGCGTTTTACGGCAACGAGACGGAAAATGGCGAAGGCCTGCGCCAGTCGGGGATCAAGCGCGAGGAGGTCTTCATCTGCACCAAGGTCAGGCAGGGCGATCTGATGCCCGATGCCTTTGCCCAGGTGCTTGAGCAGAGCCTCGCCAACCTCAAGCTTCCTTACGTTGATCTTCTGCTGATCCACTGGAACAACCCTGACGTTCCCTTCAAGTTGTCCGTCGGCGCGCTCTGCAAGGCCAAGAAGGAAGGCAAGACCAAGCACATCGGTGTCGCCAATTTCACCACGACCATGCTGGATGAGGCCTGGGCCGTGACGTCGGAGCCACTCGTCTGCAACCAGATCGAGATGCATCCCTTCATTAACCAGGACAAGGTGCTCGCCGTCTGCAAAAAGCATGGCATGGCGGTGGTTGCCTATTGCCCGATCGCGCGCGGGAAGGTGCCCGGTGCCGACGCGCTCGAGCGCATTGGCAAGGCCCACGGTAAGAGTGCCGCGCAGGTATCGCTCCGTTACCTGGTGCAAATGGGCGTCTGCTCCATCCCGCGCACCGCAACCCCCGACCATCTGAAGCAGAACATCGAGGTGTTCGACTTCAAGCTTTCGGATGCTGAAATGGCGGAGCTCAAGAAGCTCAACGCGACCAATATGCGCGTCGTCAACCCGCCGCACGCGCCGAAATGGGATACGCCGTGAGGCGGAGCGGCGTCGCAGCCGTTGTCCTTTGCCTTCTGGCCGCATCGCCGGCCAGGGCGGAGGACGACAAGCCGGATCCTCGCGACGCAGCAGCGATCCAGCAATGCATCAAGGCCAAGACCGGCCGGCACTGGGCATGGGAAAATTGCATTGGTGTCGTCTCGGAGTCGTGCATCAAGGACGAGATGGCAATGCCGCCGTCGGAGATCATGGCGTGCTACGAGCGCGAGAAGCTCGTCTGGGACAGCATCCTCAATGACAGTTTCCGCCGCCTGCGCGCAAAACTCGAGGACAAGCAGGTGCGCAAGATGCGTGAGATGCAGCGCGCCTGGATCGCCTCGCGCGACAAGGGCTGCGACTTCATTTATGACTATTTTGAAGGGACCATGGCGAATCCGATGATTGCAGCCTGCCAGAGCCGCGAAACCGGGCGGCGGGCGCTGTTCCTTCGCGGTTTCGCCGACGACGCCGAAGGCAAGTAAGAACGCATGCAGACCGTCGAGGCGAAAGGATTCAAGATCCCGATTGTCGGCCTCGGAACATGGGCCTTGCGCGGCCGCGACTGTGCGCGGCTGACCGAGCAGGCCATCCGCATCGGCTACCGGCATATCGACACGGCGCAGATGTACGACAATGAGCGCGATGTGGGCGAGGGCGTGCGCGCGTCCGGCTTGCGATCCGAGGTCATGGTCACGACCAAGGTGCAACCGACGCTGCTGGCGCCGCATGATCTCCAGCGTTCGGTGAAAGAAAGCCTGGCGCGGCTGCGCTTCGATGTGATCGACCTGCTGCTGATCCACTGGCCAAATCCGCGTGTTCCGCTTGCGGAGACGCTCGGTGCGATGGCCAAGATGAAACGGGAAGGCTACGCGCGGCAGATCGGCGTATCGAATTTCACGGTCGGGCTGCTCGATGAGGCCAACAAGATTTCGAGCGAGCCCTTGGTCTGCAATCAGGTCGAATGCCATCCGTTTCTGAACCAGGATAAGGTCGTTGCAGCCTGCCGGAAGCACAAGATGGCCGTCGTTGCCTACAGCCCTATCGCGCGCGGCGGGGCGAAAGGCGACAAGGTGCTGGAGAAAATCGGCAAGGCGCACGGAAAGTCGGCAGCGCAGATCAGCCTGCGCTGGCTGGTGCAGCAGGGGATTGTGGTCATTCCGCGCACCAGCAAGGTCGAGCGGCTGGAAGAGAATTTCGCGTTGTTTGATTTCGAGTTGAGCGATGCCGAGATGCGCGAAATCGCCGGGCTCGCGCGCCGCGGCGGCCGCATCGTCGACTGGACCTGGTCGCCGAACTGGGACTGATCGTCAGAAAAACCCGAGCGATTCACAGCCGGTGCCGGCCTGGAAGCTCTGCTTCCAGCGCTTGCCCGAAATATCGATCACATGGACCGAGCCGTCGCCCTGGCAGGCGACGAACAGTTCGTTGCCGCGGTAGGCCATGTCCATCGGCTGACTGCCGACCTTGATCGCGGTCTGCTCGCGGAACGACGGGTCGATCAGGCTCACGGTGTCGCTGTTGAGGCTGGTGACAGCGAGCGTTCGCCAGTCGGGGCTGTAGCGGGCGATCTGGGCGGGTTTCGCCACATCCTTGAGACGGACGGTCTCCCTGACTTTTTGAGTTTTTGTGTCGATCAGAAACAGCACGGGTTCCTGGTCCGACACGACGGTCACCGTCGCTCCGTCGCCCGAGATGGTGATGCCCGCGAGCGGCTGCGGCGTCTTGATCTTGCCGAGCAGCTTGCGGTTGGGGAGGTCGATGACGGAGACCTCGCCGTCCTCTTCGTTCTCGGTATAGAGCCGCTGCCCGTCGGGTGCGATGATGAGGCGATGCGCATTGGTCGATCCTGAATCGATTGCGCCCACGACTTTGTTCGTCGTTCGATCGATGATCGCGACCACCGCGGTGTTCTCGCAGGTAATGTAGATCAGCCCGTCAGGCCCGAGCTTCAGCGTGTGGGGCGCAATATAGGGACACAGGTCAATGTCGGCGGCACGGCTGCGCGTCTCAAGATCGATGACGCATAACGTGTGGCCGGGGTTCGGGTTTCGGCCGTGGATGCCGTCGCCATAGATCGGCACATAGGCGCGTCCGGTTTCGGGCACGACCAGCAGTTCGTGCACGGTACGTTGGAAACCGTCGAGCACCTTTTGTGTTTCGTAAGTCGCAGGATCGATGAACAGGATTTTGGCGCCCATCTTGTCGACGCCGACCATCCCGTGCGCAGCTCCGTTTCCCGCCATGGCGTTCCCTTCGATCCGGTCGCCACTCATTAGCATGAGCAGCGGCAAATGGTGTAGGGAAGGGCCATGAATTCCGAGACGGCCCTTGTCCTGTTCTCCGGGGGGCAGGATTCAACCGTATGTCTGGCCTGGGCGCTGGAACGGTTTTCGCGCGTTGAAACGATCGGGTTCGATTACGGCCAGCGCCACGCCATCGAGCTCAGCGTTCGCGCGCGCCTGCGCGAGAAGATGTCGGCGCTGACGTCCGGCTGGGCCGCGCGCCTCGGCGACGATCACATGATCAAGCTCGACGCCTTGGCCGCGATTTCGGATACGGCCCTCACGCGCCAGACGGCAATCGAAATTGCCGACAGCGGATTGCCGACAACGTTCGTTCCCGGTCGCAACCTCATGTTTTTCTGCTTCGCGGGGGCGCTGGCCTACCGTCGCGGCGCGCGCCATCTCGTGGCGGGCATGTGCGAGACCGACTGCTCCGGTTATCCCGACTGCCGCGACGACACCATTAAAGCAATGCAGGTCGCGCTTACGCTCGGCCTGGACAAGCGTGTGGCCATCCATACGCCGCTGATGTGGATAGACAAGGCGGAGACGTTTGCGTTGGCGGTCGAAATCGGCGGCGATGCATTTCTTGATCTCCTGATCGAAGAAAGCCATAGCTGTTACCTGGGTGACCGCACCAGGCGCCATGACTGGGGCTATGGCTGCGGCACATGTCCGGCCTGCCAATTGCGCGCGCAGGGATTTGCCAAGTTCAAGAGCCGAAGGACGTCATGATCGAGAACGAGAGACGAAAAAACGTCGAAGGTACTATTTTTCTTGCGCTGTTCTGCCTGACGATTCCCGCGGCAAACTGGATGATCGGGCACGTGGGGACGGTCTGCCCACCCACCGGCCCATGTCTTGTTCCGGTCGCGCCCGGCATCATGGCGCCGTCCGGCGTCCTCATGGTCGGCGCCGCTCTTGTTTTGCGCGACCTTGTGCAGCGGCGGCTCGGCGTCGAATTCGGTGTCGGCGCGATCATTGCGGGCGCTGCGCTGTCCGCCGGTCTGGCGCCGGCCTCATTGGTGCTTGCTTCCGCAGCAGCGTTTTTGCTGTCTGAGTTCGCGGATTTCCTTGTCTATACACCGCTTGCGCGCCGACGCCTGGTGGCGGCCGTGATCGCATCCAGCACGGTGGGACTTGTCGTCGACTCGATCGTGTTTTTATGGCTGGCGTTTGGATCGCTTGAATTCCTGTTCGGTCAGGTCCTCGGCAAGCTCTGGATGGTGCTGCTCGCAATTCCGTTCGTGGCCTGGATCAGGCGGCGCGACGAGCGGCTTGGCCTGAACCCTGCGTGAGGATCGCCATGGCGTCTGCTTTCGAAATTCTTCGCAATGTCACGACCGGCACCATCACCACGATGCTGCTGAAGAAAGGTATTCGCCGGTCCTGGATGGCCGGCGCGATGCCGTTCGGCTTTTCCGGCAAACGTGTCGTCGGTCCGGCCTTCACGCTCCGCTTCGTGCCGGTGCGCGAGGACCTTGCGACACCGGAAAGCTGGTCGAAGCCGATTTCCACGCGCGGTGCCATTGAGGCCATGCCTGAAAACTGCGTGGTGGTCGCCGACGCGATGGGCGTGACCGGCGCCGGCATATTCGGCGATATCCTTTGCATGCGCATGGTCAAGCGGGGCGTGACCGCGCTCGTCACCGACGGCGTGATGCGCGACAAGCACGGCGTGCTGGCGACCGGCCTCCCGGTCTGGTGCGCGGGCGTCGCGGCGCCGGCTTCCGTCAATCAGCTCACATTTGTCGGCTGGAATGAACCGATCGGCTGCGGCGGCTGCGCGATCTTCCCGGACGATGTCATCGTCGCCGATGACGACGGGGCGGTGGTTATCCCCAAGGACCTGGTCGATTTCGTCGCGAACGAAGGCGCCGAGCACGAATTGCTCGAAAGCTGGCTGGTGCAGGAGGTGGAGAAGGGGGCAAAACTGCCCGGCCTTTATCCGCCCAATGAAGAAAACAAGAAGCGCTACGAGGACTGGAAGAAGAAGCGCTGATGTTCTTCATTCTTTCGAAGACCGTCGGTTTCGTTCTCCTGCCTTCCAATTTTTTGCTTCTTCTTGCGCTTGCGGGCACGGTGCTGCTCGCGACGCGCTGGAGACGCGCCGGCCTGCGCATGGTCATCGGCGCCGTCGTTCTGCTCGCAATGGTGGGGCTGCTCCCGGTTGGGACCTTCCTCATCCACGGCCTCGAAAACCGCTTTCCGCAGTGGGATGCGGCGCGCGGCACGCCCGACGGCATCATCGTGCTCGGGAACGCAATCTCGCCGAAGCTCTCGAGCGCTCTCGGCGAACCGGTCTTTAGCGGCAGCGGGTCGCGCATGCTCGCCATGGCCAAGCTGGCGCGGGCCTATCCAAACGCGCGGATCATCTATTCCGGCGGGGACGCAAGCCTTTTCGGCAACGGCGTAGCTGAAACCGATTTCGTGTATCCGGCTCTTGAAAGTTTGGGCATTGCGCGCGAGCGCGTGCAGCTCGAAACGCAATCGCGCAATACCGCGGAGAATGCGGCCTTTACGAAACTGCTGGTGAAACCAAAACTGGGTGAGCGTTGGCTGCTTGTGACATCCGCACGTCACATGCCGCGCGCGATCGGCTGCTTCCGGAAAGCCGACTTTCGTGTCGAAGCCTATCCGGTTGGTTGGTGGGCTGCGGACGTACTGGACGCGCAATGGGGGCGAGGACTGGCGGATGGCCTGAAGCGTCTCGATGCCGCCGCGTATGAGTGGATTGGTCTGTTGGCTTATCGATTGAGCGGACGAACGGCAGAACTATTCCCGTCGCCGTAACTAAAGGCGCAAGCGGCTAACGTTTGCGTACTTTCCGGCAGAACACGTCGTAGATTGCGCCGATGATGATGCGAGCTTCCTCGCTTGCGAGTTTGTAGTAGATCGCCTTGCCGTCGCGACGAGTCGACACCAGGCCATCGGCCCGCAGACGCGCGAGCTGCTGTGACACCGTCGGTTGACGGAGACTGAGCAGATCCTCGAGTTCGCCGACCGATTTTTCGCCCTCCGCCAGTATGCAGAGAATCATCAGGCGGCTTTCGTGCGCCAGCGCCTTGAGAAAATCGCTGGCGCGCGTCGCGTTCTCGACCATCTTGTCGAGCTCGCTGACGCGGTTACGGCCTTCGAGGTGATGCAGTTCCATACGTACACCAACAAATCTGTCTAGGTGCCGCCTGAATACAGACGATCACCAATCAACGTGCAACTTATTTCGCGCGGTCAGGTGCGTTCCCGGCTCGTTCCGTCAGCGTCCAATTTCTTGACCAACACCCCGAGCAAACCCCAGAAATGGTCTTCGCCGGGATAGCCCCGGATGCGGCCGACTTCGCGGCCTTTGTCGACCAACACGAACAGCGGCGCAAGCCGTTCCACTGCGATGAAACTCAAATCCGCAGGCAATGGATCATCGATGTTTACCCGCCGCAAGGGTGCCCGCTGGCCTTCTTCCGTCTTTGGGTAAACAGACGCAACCTCACGATTGAATGTCTCGCACCAGACACAACCGGCCTGTTCGAACATTACGAGTTCCGCGCTAATGGCGCCGATCGGCCACGAAAGCGCGAGCATCGCGGCCAAAAGCAGGCTACGAGAAAGAAATTTCGAATTTAGGCTTAGGCAAACCAATTCCATTCTCTCATTCAAATGAACGACGCGACCCGCGACGATCGGTACCCACGAACTATACCACGAACCAGGCGCCAAACGTCAGCCGAAGCGGAAATCGAGCAAATTGTCGAATGAGCGCAGCTCGATCAGAACGCGGTGGAGCAGATCAGCGTCGCGGGTGGCAATGGCCTTTGGAATAAACTCGAGACTCGCCTTGGCGCCGTCAATCAGACGGCGGAACTCCGGCATCTGGCGGACCGATTCGCCGGCGATGCTGTCGCAACGACTTAGCACGGTGCCATAGGCCGATGCCTTGCTTGCGATGTCGCCGTCCGTTCCGGGCTTGCCCCAGTCGAGTGCCCGGTCGTTGTAGATCATGAGCGCATCCATGGCCGCATTCGCTTCGCGCACGCAATCGGCCAGCACGACCACGCCGCTTGCCTTGCGCAGGTCGTAGAAGTCTTTGCGGATTGCATTGAGCCCGTTGCGCGCGGCATCAAGCCGCCCGGTCTTGAGCATGAGGTCGACGCCGACCAGTCGCGCGTTCACGGCAGTGAAGAGATTGCTGTAATGCGGATTGCCCTCGAATACGTCCGGCCGATTACCGGCAAAGCGCTCGGTGAACATGACCCAGGCGTTGCGCATGCGGTCGATTTCGAGCGCGGCGAAGTCGATATTCTCGGTGCGTAGATAGCCAATCGCGACCCGGTTGTGGGCGCTGATACTCTCCACGGCTGCGTTGAATGGGGCAATGTCGCCGGCGGCACGCGCATCGGAGAGGCCTCCGACGAGCAAGGCAACCAGACATGCAATGCGGGCAACCCAGGCAGACATCATATTCACCGGATTTTGACGCGCAGCAGATTAGAAATATGAATATAAGCATGACGGCGGCGGGCGAGGAGACGCCTTTCCCGTCGTGGTTTACGGAATGCCACCATGATCGGACGGCGAAATTTGCTGGTTGGCGCGGCCTCTTTGGCGGTGTTTGCCGCCGCGCGTGCCCGTGCAGACCAGCCGATCCTGACGGACGATGGCCTCTACAAGCAGTCGTGGTTTCTGGAGAGCTTCCTCGACCTTGCTGACGACCTCGCGGGTGCGCGCAAGGAGGGAAAGCGTTTTGCGATCATGTGGGAATTGAGAGGCTGCCCGTACTGCAAGGAAACTCACCTTGTGAATTTCGCGCAGCCGAGAATTTCCGACTACGTGAGGGCCAATTTCGAGGTTCTCCAGCTCAACATCATCGGGTCGCGCAAGGTCACTGATTTCGACGGGCAGGAGTTGTCCGAAAAGCAGATGGCGGCCAAATACGGCGTGCGTTTCACGCCGACATTCCAGTTTTTTGGCGAGGGAGCGCTCAAGGATCTGCCGCCGGCCAAGCGCGAGGTCAGCCGGGCGTCCGGCTACATGCTGCCGGACGATTTTCTCTCGATGTTTCGCTACGTGAGGGAAAAAGCGTATGAGGGCAAGAGCTTCCGCGACTACCTCAAATCGCGCCCAAGCTGAACTGGCCATCCCTCGCAATCCAGAGAATTACATTCGAATTTGCGAATATGATTTGAATAGCGTGCCAGCCATCGTTATGGTCCGGGCTGGGCGGGGCAGGCTGCTGTCCCTGGACGTTCATTGGAGGAAATAGGAATGCGGCAACTATCCCGTCGCGACGCATTGGCGCTGGGCGCCTCGGGTGCGGCGCTCACAATAACCGGTTGGAGCACGAGCGCATCCGCCGCGGCCAAGGAAGCGGCCGAGCAGATTGCGAAGTTCACCGGCGGCAAGACGGCCGAAAAAGGCAAAGTCACAATCGAGCTTCCCGAAATCGCCGAGAATGGCAACACGGTGCCCCTGTCGGTCTCGGTCGACGCGCCGATGACCGCTGACAATTACGTCAGCGAAATCCTCCTCGTTGCCGAGGGCAATCCAAATCCCGGCGTTGCGACCTTCCATCTGTCGCCGTTGGCCGGCAAGGCCGAAGCGTCGACGCGGATCCGTCTGGCGACGACCCAGAACATCATTGCGGTTGCAAAAACCAGTAAAGGCGAATTCTTCACCAATCAGAAGCTGGTGAAGGTCACAATCGGCGGCTGCGGCGGCTGAGCGCACAACAAGAGAACCGGGAGACAATTATGGCAGAAAAGCCGCGGCTCAAAATTCCGAAGGAAGTGAAAAAGGGCGAAGTCATCGAGATCAAAACGCTGTTGCCCCACGTCATGGAATCGGGTCAGCGCAAGGACAAGGATGGCAAGACGATCCCGCGCAAGATCATCAACAAGTTCGTGTGCGAATTTAACGGCAAACCCGTGTTCACGGCCGACCTGGACCCCGCGATCGCCGCCAATCCGTACATACAATTTCATGCCAAGGTGGACGAGAGCGGGACGTTCAAGTTCACATGGACCGATGACGACGGTACCATCACCACCGCGGAAGAAAAAATCACCGTGAGCTGACACCCGTCGCGCCAACTGACGCGACGGACAATGAAAACAATCGTTGGGAGGATCTGATGACGCGTGGAGGGATTCTGGCGGGCACCGCGGCAATCGCATTGCTCGCGGGGGCCGTCGTGCTGGCGGGTGGTCCGATCGCCAGTGCGCAATCCAAAAAAGAGGCACCGCTCGATCTCAAGGGTGATGCGTCCGAGCGTCCGTGGAAGCGCTATGCCGGTTGGCCCACGCGCGACGAGTCGAAATACAACACGCTCGGCAACCTCGCCACTCCGCCGGCGCCGACGGGGCCGCGCAAGATCACCGCTGCGATCTCCGGGGACGCGAAAAAAGGCGCCGAGCTGGTGGCAGACCGTAACCGTGGTGGTTCGTGCCTTGCCTGCCATGTGATGGGGCCCGCCGGCGGCGCCAACCTGCCTGGCAACGTGGCGCCCGATCTCTCGGAGATCGGCAATGCGGGCCGCGAGGACGAATGGCTGTTCAACTACATCTACGATGGGCGCGTCTACAATCCCGACACGGTGATGCCGCCGTGGGGAAGCCACGGCTTTTTCAACGATCAGGAAATCAACGACATGGTTGCGTTCCTGAAGACGCTGAAGTCGCCGGCTGCGTTCAAGACGGAGCTCGATGACCCGGCCAAGCGGCCGGCGCCGGTCGAGAAGCGCGACAATCTCGACCCGATAGAAAATCCTGGTATGTGGGCGGTCGACAAGGCGCAGGAGCTGTGGAAGCAAAAAAGCTCGGCCGGGTTCTCATGCAATACCTGCCATAGCGATCCCCAGGCGGCGTTCAAGACCTGGGCGGCGTCTATGCCGAAATGGGAGCCGCGTCTCAACAAGGTACTGGGCGTGGAGGAATTCGTCACGCGCCACGCCAAGGCGACGACAGGCGCCAACTGGCTGATGGAGACGGACGACAATCTGGCCATGTCGGTTTATCTGCGCTTCCTCGCTAACGGCACGCCGATCAAGGTCGATACCGACAGCGCGGAGGCAAAGGCGGCAATCGAGCGCGGCAAGCAGCTGTCGCAGCGCAAGGTCGGCCAGCTCAACATGGCTTGTACCGACTGTCACGGCAAAGTCGCGAACCACTGGATACGCGGCCAGTGGCTGGGCGAGCCGAAGGGCCAGTACGATCATTTCCCGACCTGGCGCACGAGCCTGCTGAAGGTCTGGGATATCCGCCAGCGCTTCCAATGGTGCCAGGTCAATATTCGCGCCGATGAATTGCCGCCGGATGCGAAGGAATATGGCGATCTCGAATTGTATCTGGCCTCGCAGAACGAAGGCCTGAATCTCAGCGTGCCGGGCATCCGGCATTGACATGGATCATGGCCGGGCCTTGCCCGGCCATTCACTATTATCGTTAGTACGCGAGCCCGGGCACTCACCGGGTGTGTGACGTGTTGCATGGCAACGGTCGATGATTACGCGGCGTGAAGTCCTCCAGGTTGGCGCAGCTACCATGGCGCTCGCGGCCGGCGACGGCGTGTTCACTCGCGCTCTTGCGCAGGCGCGCCTCACCGAAGCGGAACTGCTCAGATTCGACGCGTTAGGCAACATCACGTTGCTGCACGTTGCAGATATCCACGGGCAGCTCATGCCGGTCTATTTCCGTGAACCCTCGGTCAATCTCGGCGCCGGCGACGCAAGAGGGCGGCCTCCACACATCTCCGGCAAGGATTTTCTGAAGCGGTTTGGCATTGCCGAGAGATCGGCCGCCGCTTACGCGCTCACGTACGACGACTTCGAAGCGCTGGCCAAATCCTATGGACGCATCGGGGGGCTTGACCGGCTTGCCAGCGTCGTCAAGCGCGTGCGTGCGGAGCGCGGGAACGACAAGGTGCTTTTCCTCGATGGCGGAGATACCTGGCAGGGCTCGCTCGGCGCCAATCGCAGCAAGGGCCAGGACATGGTCGACTGCATGGCGCTGCTCGAACCGGATGCGATGACGGGCCACTGGGAATTCACTTACGGCGAGACGCGCGTGAACGAACTGATCAAGGGACTCGGTTTTCCCTTCCTGGCGCTCAATGTGCGTGACACCGAATGGAACGAGCCGGTGTTCCAGCCCTATAAAATGTTCGAGAAAGGCGGCATTAAAATCGCCGTGCTCGGCCAGGCGTTTCCTTATCAGCCCATCGCAAATCCACGCTGGCTGATCCCGAAATGGTCGTTCGGAATCCGCGAGGAAGACATCCGGGCCAATGTCGAGAAAGTCCGCGGGGAAGGTGCGCAGCTGGTGGTGCTGCTGTCGCACAACGGCTTTGATGTCGACCACAAGCTTGCATCCCGTGTCGCCGGGATCGACGTCATTCTCACAAGTCATACGCATGATGCCATTCCGGAGGCAATTAAGGTCGGAAAGACTTTGCTGATCGCGTCCGGTAGCCACGGGAAGTTTGTCTCTCGCCTCGATCTCGACGTCCGCAACGGTGCGGTCGCGGGCTTCCGTTACGAGTTGATTCCGCTTTTTGCCGATGTCATCAGGCCGGATGCGGAGATGACAGCCGCGGTTGCGAAAGCGCGCGCGCCCTATGCGCAGGAGCTTGCACGCGTCGTGGGTCAGGCCGAGTCGTTGCTTTATCGCCGTGGCAATTTCAACGGCACATTCGACGATCTCATTTGCGCGGCCCTTTTGAAGGAGCGTGACGCGGAAATTGCGCTGTCACCCGGCTTCCGTTGGGGCACGAGCGTGCTGCCTGGGCAGGCGATCACGGTCGAGGACATTCACAACGCAACCGCCATCACCTATCCGCAGGTCTATCGTATTTCGATGACTGGCGAGCGCCTGAAGGAAGTGCTCGAGGACGTGGCCGACAATCTGTTCAACCCAGATCCCTATTATCAGCAAGGCGGTGACATGGTGCGCTGCGGCGGCCTCGGCTACGCGATCGACGTTTCCAAACCGATAGGTCAGCGCATTTCGTCGATGACCCATCTGAAATCCGGTCAGCCGATTGACTCCAAAAAAGAATACGTAGTCGCGGGCTGGGCCAGCGTGAACGAGGGCACCGAAGGGCCGCCGGTCTGGGAGTTGGTCGAACGGTATGTTGCGGCGGAAAAAACGGTGCGGGTTGCGCCGAACACGAGCGTGAAAATTTCAGGTGTCTGACGTCGAATTCTATTACATTCACAAATGGGAATGTGATAAGAGCCGCCTACAGGGCCATCTGCCGGGAGGGCGCCGATGAAAAAGCCGATCGACACAAAAAGCGCCACGCGGCGCGGCTTTCTTGCCGGCGCTGCGGGATTTGCCGCCGCTGGCGCAGCGGGCGCACGGGCGGAGAACGCCAAAAATCTTCCGCCCAACGTCCCTGGCTGGACGCGCCAGCCCGGCGACGGTGTCGGTGTGCGCGCCTATGGCAATCCGTCGAAATACGAAAAAGAGGTCATCCGCCGTACCGTGCCATGGCTGACGGCGACGCCGGAATCCTCGGTGAGCTTCACGCCGTTGCATCAGCTCGACGGCATCATCACGCCGAACGGTCTTTGCTTCGAGCGTCACCATGGCGGCATTGCGGAGATCGATCCCGGCGACTACCGGCTGATGGTGCACGGGCTTGTGGACAAGCCGTTGATCTTCACGCTGGACGATCTCAAGCGCCTGCCGCGCATCAACAGGGTCTATTTCCTCGAGTGCGCGGCCAATTCCGGGATGGAATGGCGCGGCGCCCAGCTCAATGGCTGCCAGTACACCCACGGCATGGTGCATTGCGTGCAGTACACCGGCGTGTCGCTGAAGCTGCTGCTGGAGCAGGCCGGGCTCAAGCCGAACGCCAAATGGATCATGGCGGAAGGCGGCGACGCCGCCGCGATGAACCGCTCGATCCCGGCGAGCAAGGCGCTCGACGACTGCATGATCGCCTATCGCATGAACGGCGAAATGCTGCGTCCGGAGCAGGGCTATCCCGCGCGCCTCGTGGTGCCGGGATGGGAGGGCAATGTCTGGATCAAGTGGCTGCGCAGATTGAAAGTCGGCGACCAGCCCTGGTTCACGCGCGAAGAAACCTCCAAATACACCGACCTGCTCGAAAACGGCAAAGCGCGCCAATTCACTTTCGTGATGGATGCCAAATCTGTGATCACTTCGCCGTCGCCGCAGGCGCCGGTGAAGCAAAAGGGATTCAACGTCATTTCTGGACTGGCATGGTCAGGCCGCGGCAAGGTCAAGCGTGTCGATGTCTCGCTCGACGGGGGGCGCAACTGGCGCACCGCACGCATCGATGGCCCGATCCTCGATAAGGCCTGCGTGCGCTTCTACCACGAGTTCGACTGGACGGGTGAAGAGCTGCTGCTGCAGTCGCGCGTCATGGACGAGACCGGCTATGTGCAGCCGAGCAAGGACGCGTTGCGCAAGATCCGCGGGGTCAACTCGATCTACCACAACAACGGCATCCAGACCTGGGCGCTGAGGGCGGACGGGGAGGTCGAGAATGTCGAGGTCGGCTAGATCGTTTATTGCCCTTGCGCTTGTGCTCGCGCTTGGCGGGCCCGCGCTGGCACAGAGCAAGTCTGAGGCGCCCCGCAACTACGGCGTCGGGCATGTGGCGACTGCAGAGCAAGTTGCCGGCTGGGATATCGACGTGCGGCCCGACGGGCAGGGCGCGCCGCCCGGCCGCGGCTCGGTGAAGGATGGCGAGAAGGTCTACATGGAGAAATGCGCCGCCTGTCACGGTGAGTTCGGCGAAAGCGCCGGGCGTTGGCCGCAGATCGCGCAAGGCAAAGGCACGCTCGCCTCGCACGATCCGGTGAAGACGGTCGGCTCGTATTTTCCGTATCTCTCCACCGTGCTCGACTACATCCGCCGCTCCATGCCGTTTGGTGATGCAGAGTCGCTCACCAACGACGAGCTCTATGCGGTGGTTGCCTACGTGCTCAATCTCAACGACATCGTGGACGACAATTTCGTGCTGTCGAAAGAAACCTGGGCGCAGGTCAAAATGCCGAACAGCGGCGGCTTCTTCGACGACGATCGCGAAACGAGCGAGAAGGCCTTCTGGAATCCAAATCCCTGCATGAAGGATTGCGGGGGGCCGGTGGCCATCACCGGGCGCGCGCTATCAATTGACGTCACCCCGGACGAGAAGACGCAAAAGCGAGGAGTAGAGTAACTCTTTCACTCCGCGGCAACCGGTCGCAGGCGCAAAAAATAAAATAAGCAGAGGCTGCCGGATCAGGAGACAAAGGAGAGAGCGCGATGCCGGGGGCGGCGGCTGGTCAGATCTCAATTCGATCGACGTTGTCGACCAGCCGCGCGATTGCAGCCTACCTGCTGACGATTGCCGGCGGTGTGACAGCGAGCTATGGCGCCGATGCCGAACTCGGCCGCTATCTTTCTTCAGAATGCATGACCTGTCACGGCGCCGCAAAGGCCGACAGCACGATTCCAAACATATTTGGGCTGGGTCAGGTGCACTTCGTGGAGGTCCTCAGGGCCTACCGGGCGAAAGCATTGCCTAATCCGGTCATGCAGACGGTCGCCAGCCGGCTGAATGACGAGGATATCGCTGCACTCGCGCTCTATTTCGAGACCGCCAGGAAACCAAATTAGCCACGGGGGGGGGTGACTATGACTGAAATGACTCGTCGTAACTTCAGTTTGTTTGCAGGGGCATCGCTTGCGACGCTTTCCACGCCACTATTTGCGCCATCCGTTTTGGCCCAGGCCAAGCCGCGTCTGGTCGTGGTCGGCGGCGGACCGGGCGGAGCCACGGTCGCGCGCTATGTGACGAAGGATTCGGCCGGCGCGGTCGATGTCACGCTGATCGAACCGTTGAAAAATTTCTCGACCTGTTTCTTCTCAAATCTTTATGTCGGAGGCTTCAGGGACAGGAAATCGCTGACGCACAACTACGACAATGTGCGCAAAAGCGGCGTGAACCTGGTTCATGTCATGGCCGGCTCGATCGATCGCGACAAGAAAACGGTGATGCTCGCCGGCGGCGCGCGCGTTCCTTACGACCGGCTGGTGATCGCACCGGGTATCGATCTCAAATGGGATTCGGTCCCTGGCTATTCGGAAGCAGCCGCGCAGACCATGCCGCACGCCTGGAAGCCGGGTGCACAAACAGAATTGCTCGTCAAGAAGCTTAACGCGCTGAAGGACGGCGCCCTGATCGTGATGGTGGCCCCGCCCAATCCATTTCGTTGTCCACCTGGGCCCTATGAGCGGGCCTCAATGTTCGCACACGTCCTCAAAAAGAAGGGCCACAAGAAATCGAAAATCATTATCGTCGATCCGAAGCCCGCGTTCTCCAAGCAAGCGGTCTTCATGGAAGGCTGGGAAAAGCACTATCCCGGCATGATCGAATGGCAGGATCCCAAGATCCACGGCGGCATCAAGGGCGTCGACGCGAAAACGGGTGAAGTGAAGACCGACTTTTCTACCTATAAGGCCGCCCTTGCCAACGTCATCCCGGCGCAGATGGCCGGCAAAATCGCGCGCGACGCCGGCCTCGCGGATCAGTCCGGCTTTTGTCCGATTGATCCCGAATCGATGAAATCGAAAGTCGATGCCAACGTCTTCGTGGTCGGCGATGCCGCAATTCCCGGCGACATGCCGAAGTCGGCTTTCTCCGCCAACAGCCAGGCCAAAGTGGCCGCCATGATCATTCGCGCCGAACTCACCAAGTCGCGCGCTTTCCCGGCGCGCTATTCCAACACGTGTTGGAGCCTGATTGCGCCGGACGACGACATCAAGATTGGCGCGAGTTACGAGCCGGGCGAGGGCAAGATCAAGCAGACCACAGGCTTCATTAGCCAAAAAGGCGAAGCCGCCGATATCCGCAAGCAGAACTACAAGGAATCGGTCGACTGGTATAACGGCATCGTGGCCGATGTTTTCGGCTGATAATATTTTATAGTAGGCATCCTAGCGAAACGGCGGCCCACCGGCCGCCGTTTTGCGTTGCAGGGCACTTTCGCTTATGACTGGCGCCTCACACGGCTCCAGGTCCGAGCACTCCATGGCCAAGCTCAATCTTTCCGTCGCCGTCGGCCCTTATGACCGCACGCGGGCCCTGATCGACGGCACCGTACAGATCGACGGCGTCAAGCCGGCCTGCATGACGCTTTCACCGGAAGAAATTTTCTTCCGCGCCTTCCGGCAGTCCGAATTCGACATCTGCGAGCTTTCGCTGTCGAGCTTCACGGTCAAGACCGCGCAGGGTAATTGTCCCTATGTCGGGGTGCCGGCCTTCGTGTCGCGCGCCTTCCGCCATACATCGATCTATGTGCGGACCGACCGCATCAAGAAGCCGGGGGATCTCAAAGGCAAGAAAGTCGGTGTGCCGGAATACCAGCTCACCGCCAATGTCTGGGCGCGCGCGATCCTTCAGGACGATCACGGCGTAAAGCCCTCCGATATGCAATGGGTACGCGGCGGCATCGAGGACGCCGACCGTCCGGAAAAGATCAGCATCAAACTGCCACCCGACGTGAAGCTTGAAGATGCGCCGAAGGGAAAGTCGATTTCTTCGCTGCTGAGAGACGGTGCGATTGATGGCTTTATCGCGCCGCGCCCGCCGTCGCTGCCGAAGGATACGCCCAATATCGGCTGGCTGTTTCCCGACCCGGTCGCCGCCGCCAAGGACTATTTCAAGCGTACGGGCATTTTCCCGATCATGCACCTGGTCGGCGTGCGGCGCACTTTGGCCGAAAAGCACCCCTGGTTGCCGGGGGCGGTGTTCAAGGCCTTTGAGCAGGCCAAGAAAGTGGCGGTCGACCAATTGAGCGACACGTCGGCGACAAAGGTGACGCTGCCGTTTATCGAGGAGCGGCTTTCGGAAGCGCGCGCGCTGATGGGCGAGGACTTCTGGTCCTATGGAGTCACCGCCAACCGCAAGACGCTGGAGTCGTTCCTTCACCACCACCATTCGCAAGGGCTCTCGTCGCGTCTGGTGACGGTGGAAGAGATGTTCCATCCCGGCACGCTGGAAACCTACAAGCTCTAGGACTTTGCAATGGCCACAATTCGCATCATGAGCGGCGGCGCGCCGAAGGAAATCTTTCTGCAGCTGACGCCTCAGTTCGAACGCCAGTCCGGCCACAAGGTCGACTATGTCTTTGCGGTGATGTCGGCGCTGCGCGACAAGCTTGCGGCTGGCGAGAAGGCCGATGTTCTGGTGATGCCGACCAACATTCTCGACGGCTACCAGAAGGACAATGTCGTGCGCGCGCAAGGCCGGGCGGTCCTCGGTCTGGTCAGCATCAATGCGGTGGTGCGCAGGGGGACCGCAAAGCCGGATCTCTCGACCCCCGAGAAGGTCAAGCAGGCGATGCTCAACAGCCGCGCCATCACGCATGCGACGCCTGGCGCCACGCCGAGCGGCACGCATATGGGAAAACTGGTCGAGCAGCTCGGTATTGCCGACGCGATGAAAGGCAAGATCATCCACCGCCCGGCACTGGAGGGCGGCGTACAGCTTGTTGCCAACGGGGAGGCCGAGATCGGCTTCTATCCGAAGAGCGAGGTGGTCAATACGGACGGTTTGAGTGTCGTCGGTCCATTACCAGCCGGAATCCAGCTCACGACCATTTATGGCGCTGCCGCCACCGCGGCGAGCCCGGCGCCTGACGCCGCCACGGCCTTCATTTCCTTCATGACAGACCCCGCGCACCGCGCCGCCTGGGCCCACGCAGGCTTTGACCCGCCGAGCTAAACCTTCGGCGCTTTCAATTTCACGTGGATGTTCTTTTCCTGCGTGAACGCGAGCATCTCCTCGAAGCATTCCTCGCGCCCGAGGCCCGATTGCTTGAAGCCGCCGAACGGCGCGCCGAGGAAGTGCTTGCTCACCTCGTTGATCCAGACATAGCCCGCCTCGACTGCAAGCGCGGTCCTGTGCGCTGTCGAGAGGTCGTTGGTCCAGATCGATGCGGTGAGGCCGTATTCGACCGCATTTACTGTCGCGAGCATTTTGCTCTCGTCGTTCCATTTGAAGACGCCGAGCACGGGCCCGAAAATTTCCTCGCGCGCGATCCTGTTCGTGTCGGTGACGGCGAACACCGTCGGCTCGATATAGAAACCGCCTTTGAGGGCCGGATCGGCCGGCGGTCCGCCGCCGGTGATGAGTTGGGCGCCTTCGCTCTTGGCCGAGTCGATGAAACTCATGACCCGGTCGAACTGCTGCTTGGACACGATCGCGCCCATGGTGGTCGCGGGATCGGTCGGGATGCCGGGCTTGAAATATTTGATCTTCTCCTTCACCCGCGCGACCACGACGTCGTAGATCGCCTCGTGGATGAAGGCGCGGCTGGTGGAGCCGCAGGACTGGCCGCACCAGGTGAAATTCATGCCGCCGATCACGGCGCCGGCAACCTCGTCGGGGTCTGCATCGCCATAGGCGATCAGCGCGTTCTTGCCGCCGAGCTCCAGCATGGTCCGCTTGACCGTATCGGAGGCCGCTTTCATGACGGCGCGGCCGGTCGGCACGCTGCCGATCAGCGCGATCATGGCGACGTCGGGATGGCTGGCCAGCCTTTGCCCGGCCTCGCGCCCGCCCGGCACCACGTTGAAGACGCCCGGCGGCAGCAGGCCGCCGATCAGCTCGGCCAGACGCAGCGATGACAGCGGCGCCTGCACGGGCGGCTTCACCACCACCGTATTGCCGGCGGCCAGCGGAGCCGCCGACTTGCCGGCGCAGAACATGAATGGATGATTGAAAGGAATGATGCGGCCGACCACGCCCAGGGGCTCGCGGACGGAGAAGTTGACCACGTCCGGACCCATCGGAATCGAAGCGCCTTTCATTTCCGTAACAAAACCCGCAAAGAACTCCATTTGGGCGGCGGCGATCATCGCGTCGCTGACCATTTCCTTGACCGGGTTGCCGCAGTCGGCGGCATCGATCATCGCGAGCTCGTTGGCATTCTGGCGCAGGATTTCGGCAATCCGCCGCAGGATTTTGGCACGCTCGAGCGGCAGCACACGCCGCCACTCGGTAAATGCCGCTTTCGCCGTGGCCACTGCCGCATCGATATCTTCGGCGCCGGCGTCGGCGACCTTGCCGAGCGACTGGCCCGTGCCGGGGCTGATCGTGTCGACGAAACGGCCTGCCTTCGGCTCGTGCCAGGCGCCGCCGTAGTAGGCGCCGCGATTTTTCGGCAATACGACCGCTTGCGCAGAAGCGGCTTGCGGGGAAACGGCAGTTGTCATGAAGGCACCTGTCGGTTGCGGCTTACTTGCGTGGCGAGATCTGGATCAGCTCCGCGATCTGTTCTTTGGTGAGCGGAGCGGGAATGAATTTCAAGTTCACCGCCTCCGGGATCAGACTATCGAGGCCGTGGATCTGATCGGGGTTGACCAGGCTCTTGGGGAAGAACTCGTCGCGCACGCGCTTGGCCAAAGGTTCGGAGACCCTGGCAAATTCAGCATAGTCTCTCATCACCTGCGGGTTTGCCGAGTACATATAGTCGATGCTCTCGCGGTAAGCCTTCATGAAGCGATCGATGACTTCTTTCCGCTTCACCAGCGCGTCGGCATTGGCCACCAGCACGCGGATTGTCTGCCCGCGCACCAGCGTCGCATCTGTCGCGCGCGCAACGAGGTGGATCTTGCCTTCCTCCATTTCCTTCAAGCCGAATGGTGGGGCGGCCCAGCCAACGTCGACCTGATCGGTCATCACGGCGGTGAGAGTCGCACTCGGATTGCCAGTGGGTTGCGGTTTCGCTGTGAGCTTGAACTCGTCGATGAAGGCGCGCACGACGCTGTGCGTCGAGGAGCCGTTGGTCGAAAAGGCAATGGTGTGGCCATTGGTGTCTTTCAAGGTTTTGATCGCCGGGTTCTTGGCGTACCAGTAGTCGGCGGCGCCCGTCGCTTCCGCACCAATGATGCGGACCGGCGCGCCCTTTGAATAGGCGGCCATGGCGCCGAGCGTGCCGACCGCGAGGCCGAGATCGACACTGCCCGAAATCACGGGCTGCAAGGTTTCGCCGCTGCCCGAGGTGTAGATCATCTCGAGCTGCAGGCCGTGCTTCTTGAAGATGCCGGCCTTCTCACCGAGATGGGTGATTGAGGTATCCCAGTTGCCGCGCTGGCCGATGGTCATTTTCACCAGGTCGTCGGCCGCAGCCGGCGCCGTAAGCGTCGCCATGGCGATCGCCGCAGCGGCAAGTCCAACCACATGTTTCATGCGTCGCTCCCCGCGTTGCTTGGATTCTCAAGTTCTTTTTATATCTTCGAGGCCGCCGAGGCGGCCCACCAGCGCGTTGGCGCCAACCGCCAGCACAAACAGCACAATCAGCATGGCATACATGCGCGGCATGTCGAAGGTGCTGTAGGCATTGATGATCAGAAAGCCGATGCCCTTGTTCGACAGCTTGGTCTCGGCCAGCAGCGTGCCGATCAGCGCGACGCCAAGCCCGAGCCTGACGCCGTTGATGATAGGATGGCGCATCGCCGGCAGGTAGATTTTTGTAATCATCTGCCAGGTCGAGGCGCGGAAGCTTTTTCCCACGCGGATCAGCACCTTGTCGATCTGGCGCATGCCGGCCGCGACCGAAAGCGCCACGGGGAAGAAGCAGGAGAGGGTGCCGAGCGCAATCTTGGAGCCGGGGCCGACGCCGAACCACATGATCATGATCGGAAAGAAGATGATCTTTGGCGTTGGGCCAAGATAGTAGAGGTAGGACTCGAACGCTTTCGACAGGAAACGGTTGGCGCCAAGCAGAATTCCGACCGCGACCCCTGATAGCCCACCGATCAGCAGCGCCGTTCCGATTTCAGCCGCGGTCACACCGAGGTTGAAGTAATAGTCGCCATGCGACAGCAGGTCGTAGAGAGCCCGTCCGATGGCAAAGAGCGAAGGCACCACGTCGCGATAGAGCAAGCCGGAATGGGCGAGGAATTCCCAAATAGCGAGCACCGCGAGAATGATCGCGATACGCAACAGCGTAACGGGGCTGACCAGCGGTTCCGCCGCAACGGATCGTGTCAATCGATCGGTCGTAGCCATCGCTCGGCCTTTTCCAAAGTCATGAAGAACAGCACGCTGACCAGGATCACAAAGCAGATCGCCGCATAGGTGCCGGCAAGGTCGTAGCGCTCGGCCAGGTCGTTGATGAGCTGTCCGAGACCGCCGTAATTGATGAGGAATTCGACGCCGACAATGTTGATCAGCGCGAAGATGAGACCAAGCCGCACGCCGACGAAGATCGTCGGCAGCGCCGCGGGAAACATGATCTTCCAGAACTGCTGCGTCGGGGTGAGGTTGAAGCTCCGCCCGACATTGACCAGGACCTTGCGCGTGTTCGCCATACCTTCGATCGTCTTCAGGATGACTGGCGGCAGCGCGGCGAAAAACCCCATCATGATGATAGTCCAGGCATTGCGGCCGAAGATCACCATGAACAACGGGTAGGCCAGGACCAGCGGCGCCGCCGCCATGGCAGCGACCCAGGTTTCGCAGGCCTGCTGAAGGAGCCTGAAACGGTGCATCAAGACACCGCCGGCGATACCGAACACCGTGAGCATGACACCGGCCGTCAGGCATTCACCCAGCGTCAGCAGGAATCGGCTGAATACATGTTCCTCGACGATGACGCGCCCAAAACTACCGACAATTTCTGACGGCGGCGGGACGATGAAGCGGCTGATGAAATTCAACTGGATCAGCAGCTCGACGATCAACAAGGCGACGAGCAGGGCTCCGACGCCGACCAGCGCCGGCGACATAAAGCCTGCTCCCGGTTGCCTTGCCGCTGCGACGGTCATGACGCCGCACCGTGATGCTCGAGCGCGTGCTTTTCCTCGTCCTGCATGCCACGGCTCGCTTCTTCGCGCAGGTCACTCCAGATCTGGGCGACGTATCGTCCAAAGGCTTCGCTGCCGACGATTTCGGACGTGCGCGGACGCGGCAGGTTGATGTCCACGATCCGCTTCACCTTGCCGGGACGGTAGGTCATCACAAGGATGCGGTCCGACATCTGGACCGCTTCGGTGATGTTGTGCGTGATCAGCAGCGTCGTCTGCTTCAGCTGTTGCTGGATCTGCAGCACCTTGTCGCCCAGCAAGAGCCGCGTCTGCTCATCGAGCGCGGCGAAAGGCTCATCCATTAGCAGGATTTTCGGCTCGGATGCGAGCGTGCGCGCGAGCGACACACGCTGGCGCATACCGCCGGATAATTCGCCAGGATAACGATTTTCGAAGCCGTCAAGCCCGACCATCTTGATGAAGTGGCGGGCGCGGTCGATACGTTGTGCCTTGGGCATTCCGACCAGTTCGAGCGGGAAGCCGACATTGTCGGTCACGGTCCGCCAGGGAAATGTAGATTCTTCCTGGAACACCATGCCGATCGATTTGTGTGGGCCCGAAATCGTCTCGCCTGCGACAGTGACGACACCTTGATGCTCAGCGAGCAATCCGCCGATCACGTTAAAAAGAGTGGATTTGCCACAGCCCGAGGGGCCGATGACCGAAAGGAATTCGCCCGGCCGGACCATAAGCGAGACATTGTCGACGGCCGTGATCGGACCCTCAGGGGTCTCAAAACGCACAACGATGTCGTCCGCCACCAGAATGGCGTCGTTGGCTGATGCGTTTGACGGCATGGTCGCGTTACTCGCTCTTGCGCGTCATCGCTGCGGTCGTGGCAGCGGTGTAGCCGGGCTCGACGCGGACGTCGACGACGGCAACCGCGCCGGCCTCGACCGAGGCAATGGCCTTCGTAAGGCTAGGCGCGAGATCGGTGATCGCGTTCACAGGACCGAAGCCTTGCGCGCCCTGCGCGCGCGCCATGCCCGCGAGATCGATGTCGGGCTCGGAAATGCGCTGCCCGACCCAGCGGTTTTCGACTGGCCGATTGCGCATCCGGGCGACACGTTCCTGATGCAGTTCGTCGTTGAAGAAGGAGCGATTATTGGCGACGACGACCAGCAGTGGAATGCGGTAATGCGCCGCCGTCCAGAGCGCCGTCACGCCCATCAGGAAATCGCCGTCGCCGCAGACCGCGACCGGAAGGCGGCCGCTGCCTTTCAACGCCAGTGCCGCGCCGACCGAAATGCCCGGACCGCCGCCGACGCCGCCACCGCCATCGGAGCCGAGATAGTCGAGCGGATGATCGAAAGCCCAGGTTGCGCCATTCCACGAAAGCGACACGTGGGTGAGCGTGGCCGGCCGGCCTCCGACCGCTTCACGGAGTGCGGTCGCGAGATGATCCACCGTCAGCTTGTCTCCGGCCGGCTCGGGAAACGCCTTCGCGCGGCCCGGAGCTGCGCGCGTGGGGCCAGGGCCCAGAGCTTCCAACAACGGCGGCACGGCCACGTCGGGCTCGCAGTCGATGAAGACATCGACCGGCGGCAGACCCTGATAGTCCATGCTCCAGCCATTGTGCAGGTGATGATCGACGGACACCTGAATGACCTTGGCGCCGACATTGCCAACGGCCTTGAATGTGCCCGCCGGGTCGAGCCAGTCGAGGCTGAGGATAACGTCAGCTGCGCGGATTGCATCCGCCGCCTCGGGAGCGAGCACCGTGCCACCGGGCGCGCCGGCATGGAGATAATGTGAAGTGGGAAATGACGCGGCGATCTTGAGATCGGTGACAACGCGCGCGTTCAGGCGCTCGGCGAGGGCGACGCGCTTGTTCCAGGCCTCGACATCACGCGACGTTCTGCCCGCGAGGATCACCGGCTGCTTCGCACCGCGCAGTAAATCGGCGGCCTGCTTGATCGTCGCTGCGGGCGCCGCGCCCGCGACTGGTGGCATGTAACGTTTGGTGTCGATAGGTGGCACGGCGTCCTGCAGCTTGCTCTCCTGCATCTCGGCGTCGAGATTGACGTAAGTCGGGCCGCGCGGTGTGGTGTTGGCGATCCAGTTTGCGCGCAGCACGGCCTCGCGGGCCGCCGTCGGCGACGCCGGCTGGTCATCCCACTTCGTGTAGCCACGCACGAGCGCGCCTTGATCTCGCGCGGTATGGATCCAGTCGATCCATGGTCTGCGCTTGACCGCATCGACTGGACCGGTCGCGCCCAAAATCACCATCGGCATGCGGTCACACCAGGCGTTGAAGATCGCCATGGTGGCGTGCATCAGGCCGACGTTCGAGTGAACGGCTGCCGCCATCGCTGTGCCAGTGACCTTGGCATAGCCGTGGGCGATCGCGACCGCGCTTTCTTCGTGCAGGCAGAGCAGCATCTGCGGCCGCTCATTGCCGAGATAATTGACGAGGCTGTCGTGCAGCCCGCGATAGCTGGCCCCCGGATTGAGGGCGATATAGGGGATGTCAGTTGCGCGCAGCGCATCGGCCACAACATCGCTGCCGAAGCCCGCGGCGTTGACGCCCGCCGGCACAGGACGATCGAAGGCGGCCAGGCCCGTAGCCTCAGTTGGTTGTTTTTTGACGGGTTCGCTTCGGTTGCTCGACACGTGTTGTCTGTCCTCGGCCGCCCCGGGGGGCGGATGAGCGGGCATCCAACCGGATTACGGGCCCTGACGCAATCGGGCGAGCAATTTCAGGCCCGCATAGCCATCGGGCTCCATTCCGACCTTTTTCTCGAAGGCGATGATCGCCCGCACCGTGTCGCTGCCGGTGCGGCCGTCGACGTCGTTCTTGAAACCGTGCTCGTTGAGCCGGCGCTGTATTTCCTTGACCTCTGCCAGGGTCGGCGCGCGCTCTCCGCCGGGGAACTGCTGGCGGAACGGCGGGTCACCTCTGATCAGGTCGCCGAGATGGCAGAGCGCCAGCGCGTAACTGCTGGATGGATTGTACGAATAGACCGCACGGAAATTTTGTCCGACCAGGAACGCCGGCCCGCCGGCGACTGGAATCCAGAGCTTCGCTTGGTCGCCGGGCCGAGCAAATGCAATTCCGTCGGCGCGTTGCACGCCCAGCTCGTGCCATTTCGCGTAAGGACGCATCGTCCGGTTATTTGCGAGGCGGGTCTGGCCGGCCGGTACCTTCACCTCGCAACCCCAAGCCTCGCCGCGCCGGTAATTTCCGCGCTCGACCAAATAGCGCGCCGTGCCGGCGAATGCATCGTCCGGATTGCCGAAAGGCGAGGCGCGGCCGTCGCGGTCGTAGTCGACACCCATGTTCAGCCAGACCTCCGGCATCCATTGCGTGTGACCCATCGCGCCGGCCCACGAGCCGACCATCTCTTCAGGCGTGGCCCAGCCGCGATCCACAATCGTGAGGGCGTTGAGCAATTCGGCCTCCCAATATTTTCGCCGGCGCGGCTCGCCCCAGGCAAGCGCGGCGAGCGCGGGAATGATCGGCCGCATGTATTTCGGATTGATCATGACTTCGCCGAACGACGACTCCATGCCCCAGAGCCCGAGTAAAATGTGGCGGTCGACGCCGTAGTCCTTTTCGATGCTTGACAGAAGCGCGGCATATTGTTTCGCGCGCTCTTTGCCGGTGATGACGCGCCACTCGGAGCAGCGCCGGTTGATGTATTGCCACATCAATTCGGTGACTTCGGGTTGCGCATTGAACTGCGCGTAGACGCTTGTGTCCGGTGTGACGCTGCCCATCACGCGGTCATAGGTCTGTTCCGAAATACCGCGGTTGAGCGCGCGCGGGCGAAAATTTGCGACCCAATGTGCGAATGCTGGCGATTGCACCGCAACGGCGGCCTCCTCCATGGAGAAGCTTGCAGCAAAGGCGACTGCGCTCACCAGGAAGGAGCGACGGCTGCAGATTTCGGCAGCAATAGGAAAAAAGATTCGCGCCATGACGGCATTGTAGTGACAGGGTGTGCACGCACAATCGGCAGTATGTCGCTAGCCGTCGTCGCGCTTGCGCCGTTTTCGGGCGTGTTTACGTTTTTTGTGAGGCTTCTCTTTTGCCTTCTGCGGCTTGTCAGTTGCGCTGACCGATGCATGTGTTTGCACGATGGGAGCCTGTGCGACAGACGCCCGATCCGAAGGGCTCATGATCACGGGCGGTACGCCGACAATGGCAGGAGCCGGATCGCCGTCCTTGATCTCGGTTCCCCGTGCGCCGATCAATCGTTCAAAAGCAGCCACGAGCGTCATGTATGGGTTAACGAAGACCCAACCGGCCTTGGTTGGCACCTGCATGTCGAAATGCAGGTGATAGGTGGTGCCACGTTCCGTGCGGTTGTAGTTGCCGATCTTGCCGATGATGTCGCCTTCGCGCACCAGCTTGCCGCTGACGATGCCATCGGCATCGAGCTGGTTCGGGTTCATGTGCATGTAGCGTACGCGCACGTGCATCGCCGGTGTATTAATGAACAGGTACACGGCCTCCTGCTTGCGCGCGCGCAGAAGGAACCCGTCATGGGCCGCCACCACCTCATGCTGATAGGGCTGACAGCGATCGGCGCCATCATTAAACAGCGTGCAAGAGCTTGGGCGGATGTCCTGGCCCTGGTGACCTTCGCCTCCGGGGCACTGGCCGACGAAGTAGCGGCGATGTTCGCAAAAATTGTCGCGCCACGGATAAGAGTAGTTGCCTGGCGCAGACTCGTTGAAGACCAGCGGCCTGCCGTTCACGTTGCACGAGTAGGGTTGGTCCTTCCGGCGCGGGTTGCGCACCGAACGGCCGGTAAAATCGCAGTCGCCCCAATTGTTGAATGACTGTGAGTTTGCGAAAGCCGGAGCGTCCTTGAGCGGGAAACGCAGACGCGCATAGACCGTGTAGTCGCCGCGGCCGCCAGTGTCTTTCTTCAGCCCGGTGTTGGGAATGATGAAACCGGGGCTGAAATAGGTGAAGTCCTTCGAGGTTTCGGCCGGACGGTCCAGCGCAAGCGCCTCGGGTTTTTCCAATGCCGGCGCCGGCAATCCTCCGGCAAGCTTGAGCGCGCGCAGGAACCGTTCCATGACGCGATCGGCCTGCTTGCAGGTGAGAATTTTCGAGCGTGGCCGCGTGTCCAGGCAATAGATTGCCGCGACGTATGTCGCGCCGAAGCGCTCGAAGCTGTAGCGGATGTATGACTCGTGCAGGTAGCGGCGGATGCCGGGGTATTCGTCCTGAAGCGATTTCACGAGCTCGCCGTCGGGCATCGCCGGGCCGTCAAGCTCGTAGGTCATGGCGAGGCCCGAGAACAGGACGTAGACCGGCTCGGCGTAACGGATGTCGGAAAGCTCCCGGACATCGGCAAGCGTAAGTGCGAAGGCGGAGTCATAGCCGGCCGGGCCAGTCACGAAAAATTTTGTCGGCCGAAATCCCGACCGCATGAAACGATCGGCATTCTCGACGGCCTTTTCCGGCGGAGGCTCGGGATTGGCCGCCCGGTCCTTGATGAAAGCATCGACGTCGTAAGGAAGGAGCACAGGTACGGAGCTGCCGTCGATTCTCGGGAAGCTGATGCCGGTTGCCGCGTTGAGCTTGGCGAAAACCTCGGCCGGCGTGCCCGTCGGCCCGTCGACGATGCTCGCGGCCGCGGCATCCCAGTCGACCTTTACGACCGAGATGCGCGGGCTCTTCAACTCCTGGGCGGCCGCTGCACCGGCAAAGAGCAGCGCTAGGCCAACGAGAATGACACGCTTCAATCCGCTTCCCTCGCTCTGCCCCGTCAGCCAAGGGTTAACATCGGGAAAGGAGTTAAGGGCATCGAACTGCGGCATACAAGGGCTGCTTTCCGGTATAGTGTGCGCCGCAATGCCCAGCCGGCGTGCCCACGACGGGAGATGAATGGAAATGACGGTGCGCGAAGCCAATCTGACTCCGGCCTCGAGCGCGGATCGCGAACCCGAGTTGATCGAAAGCGGCGGTACCGCGCGTCTGCATCTGACGCTTGCCACCACCGATTACGACCATGTGCGCGATCTTGTGAACGGGGTCATCCGCCCCGAGGGCATTGCCCTGACGGCCTTTGTGCTTCCAGTCGAAGAAGTTTTCTACAGGTTTATTAAAAACCGCGAGTGGGACATCTCGGAAATGTCCTTCGGCAAGTTCATTGGCTTTGCCTCCCAGGGCAACTCGCCATTCGTCGGTATTCCGGTTTTTCCGTCACGCGTCTTCCGGCACTCGGCAATTTACGTGCGCGCCGACCGGGGTATCGCCACGCCGAAGGATCTCGAGGGCAAGCGTGTCGGCATTCCGGAGTGGGCACAGACCTGCGGCATCTTTGCGCGCGGATTCCTCGCGGAAACGGCCGGCGTTGACTTGCGCAAGATCCGTTGGGTGCAGGCCGGCATGAACGAAGCGGGACGGGAGGAGAAGGTCGAGTTCAAGCTTCCGGCCGGGATGCAATATGACCAACGGCGCGACACCAGCATTTCCGCCATGCTGCTCTCGGGCGAAATCGATGCGGCAATCTCCGCGCGCGTGCCCGACGCTTTTGAAAAAGGCGGCGGCAAGATCGCGCGGCTCTACCCGGACTACCGCGCCGAGGAAGCGCGCTACCATGCGTCGACCGGAATTTTTCCAATCATGCACGTGATCGCGATGCGTCGCGCCGTATTCGACCGATATCCGTGGGTGGCGATGAATTTGTTCAAGGCTTTCGACGAAGCCAAGCAACGAAGCCTTGAGCGCGTCCGCGATTTGACCGCATCACGGATTCCGGTGCCCTGGTCCGCCGCAATCAGCGGCGAGTGGGGCAGGAATTTTGGCGATGATCCGTTTCCCTATGGCGTTGAGGAAAACCGCAAGGCGCTGGAAGCGTTCTGCCGTTTTGCCCATGCGCAGGGCATCACGGCAAAGCAACTTGCGCCGGATGATCTGTTCCCAAAAGAAGTGCGCGCGAGCGTCCGCGTCTAGTCTTTGGCGCGTTCGACGTAGGACCCGTCGGCGGTACTCACGATGACTCGCGTGCCGACCGTGATATGTGTCGGGACCATGGTGCGCCCACCGTTCGACAGCTTGGCCGGCTTGAACGAACCGGATGCGGTCTGTCCCTTCATGGCCGGCTCGGTGTCCACGATCTCGAGCGTCACCTTTTGCGGCAGTTCGATCGCGACCGGCACGCCCTCGTGCACGCTGAGGTTCACCGCCATGCCTTCCTGCAGATAGACGGCCTGGTCGCCGATGATATCGGCGGGCACCTGGACCTGGTCGAACGTCTCCTGATTCATGAAGTGAAAGCCGTCGCCATCCTGGTAGAGGTAGCTGAATTCGTGGTCCTCGACATGGGCGCGCTCGACCTGGTCGGTGGTTTTGTAGCGCTGCGACGTCTTCACGCCGTCTGAAATCCGGCGCATATCGACCTGGGTCGTCGGGGTGCCCTTGCCGGGATGAAAATTTTCCGCGGTCATAACAACATAGAGCTTGCCGTCGATATCCACGATATTGCCTTTGCGGAGCGAAGAAGCGATGACCTTCACGATTATGATCCTTAACTTATGGGCGGCAGGGGGCCGCGGTTTCGGGGCGCACCATAACGATCTTCGCGGCCGATTCCAGTCTTTCCCGCATTTGGTCTGTTAGAGGTAAATGTGCCGGGAAGCCCGCCGTTCTGGAGCCGAGATGCCTACGTGGCCCGCAGACCTTACCTGCTGGCACGCGGACGTATCATGGCAGCTCTGCGAAACTGGTTTGCGGCGCGCGATTTCGTCGAGGTTGAAACCGGGGCGTTGCAGGTGTCTCCCGGCAACGAGATACATCTGCACGCCTTCGCGGCCGATCTGATCGGGCCGGGTGGGGAAAGCCGCAAACTCTATCTGCGCACATCACCGGAATTCGCCTGCAAAAAATTATTGGCGGCGGGCGAGACTCGCATCGTTGAGTTTGCCCGCGTCTTCCGTAACCGCGAACGTGGCGCCCTTCATCATCCGGAATTTACGATGGTCGAGTGGTACAGGGCGCACGAGCCTTACGAAACGTTGATGGATGACTGCGCCGGTCTGCTGGCCGAGGCGGCACGCGCCGCCGGCGCGGTGCAATTCGTCCATCGCGGCAAAGCGGTCGATCCTTTTGCGGCTACCGAGCGATTGACCGTCGCCGAAGCATTCTCGCGTCACGCGGGGGTCGACCTCCTGGCGACGGTCCGCAACGGAAAAGGCGACCGCGCCGCGCTTGCGGCAAAAGCGACAAAGGCGGAGATCCTCATAGCCGAGAATGACAATTGGGCTGACATTTTCAGCCGCATTTTGGTCGAACGCGTGGATCCCCATCTGGGGGTCGGCCGCGCCACTATATTGTATGAGTATCCGCTGCCTCTGGCGGCGCTGGCGCGGGCAAAGCCGGGGAGCGATAAGGTTGCCGAGCGCTTCGAGCTCTATGCCTGCGGGGTGGAGCTTGCCAATGCCTTCGGCGAGCTGCGCGACATCGCGGAACAGAGAGCGCGCTTTGAAGCGGCGATGACGGAAAAAGAAGGACTGTATGGCGAGCACTATCCGATCGATGACGATTTTCTGGCGGCTTTGGCCGGCATGCCGCCCGCAAGCGGGATTGCACTCGGCTTCGACCGGTTGGTGATGCTGGCAACAGGTGCGCAGCGGATCGACCAGGTGATCTGGGCTCCCACGGTCGAGATAGCAAAAGGCAGGTGAATCATGACGACGTTACGAACCGCCGCGCAACTCTGCGAGCACGGTTATGTGCCGTCCGATCTCCAGCAGGCAATTGAAAAGGTAACTGCACGTTATGCTGTGGCCTTGCCCAAGCCATTGGCCGATCTGATCGACAGAAATGATCCGGACGATCCGATCGCGCGTCAGTTCATTCCGGATACGGCGGAGCTCGATCACAAACCGGAAGAACTTTCCGACCCGATCGGAGATGGCGCTTACAGCCCGGTCGAGGGCATCGTGCACCGCTATCCCGATCGCGTGCTGCTCAAGCTCACGCATATCTGCGCGGTCTATTGCCGCTTTTGCTTCCGCCGCGAGATGGTTGGCCCCGACAAACCGGCCGCGTTGTCGCGGGCAGCGCTGGCGGCTGCGCTCGACTACATCGGCTCGCACCCGCAAATCTGGGAGGTCATTCTCACCGGCGGTGATCCGCTCATTTTATCGTCGCGGCGGCTGCGCGCGGTGATGAAAAGCCTTGCCGCGATCGATCACGTCAAGGTTGTTCGTATTCATACGCGGATGCCGGTCGCCGAGCCCGACCGGGTGACGGCCGATCTGGTGAGAGCCATCAAAATCAAAGGCAAGCCCACTTATGTCGCGGTGCACGTCAATCATCCGCGCGAGTTGACCGCACAGGCGCGCGAGGCATGCGCGCGGCTGGCCGATGCCGGCATTCCCTTATTGTCACAGACCGTGCTGCTCGCCGGGGTCAACGACACAGCGGGCGTGATGGATGGGTTGATGCGTGCTTTGGTCGAGTGCCGGATCAAACCGTATTATCTGCACCAAGGCGATCTTGCGCCGGGCACCGGCCACCTTCGCACTGACGTTGTGGCCGGCCAGGAGCTGATGCGCAGGCTGCGCGGCCGTGCTTCGGGCCTCTGTCAGCCGACCTATGTGCTCGACATCCCTGGCGGCCATGGCAAATCGCCGGTCGGACCGAGTTACGTCACCCGGTACGGATCGGATGGGACACAGGCCGTCGTCGAGGACTTCAACGGCGTGCAGCACCTTTATCCGGTGCGTTAAAATCAGTTTCGGAAGGACAGGATGTCGAGCAGGGCGGCCGCGACCGCGAGGCTCGCAAAGCCGATAAAGACGACTGCGATCACAGCATGCCAGACGAAGACGACGTCGCGGCGGAGGGCCTCGCCGACATGCTTATTCTTGATCACGATCATGGCCTGACGCTCCAGGGCAGAGCTGTTCGCAGGACGCGCAAGTTTAACCCTTATGAATCATAGCCCCCATAATTTGTGCGTTAAAAAGAGCGTGAAATAGTGCCGCACCCACGCATGGCAGCCATGAGTTCAGGCGGTAGAAATGCCGTTCTCGCCTATGGGACGGAAATATTTATGAAAATGGCAATTACCGTCATTTTTTGATCAATCTCAAAGCCGTTACCACCGCCATGGGCTTGGGTGGGTGCGTAGTCGAAACGATCTCGAGCGGGAACTCATCATGCCAAGCAAGCCGGCCGCAGCCGCGGGTCAAAGCCGCGCGCTCTGGATGTCCACCATCGCCTTCACCGTATGTTTTGCGGTGTGGACGATCTTCGCCATCATCGGTGTTCAGATTAAGAAGGATCTCGGCCTCAACGAAACCCAGTTCGGACTGCTGGTCGGCACGCCGATCCTGAGCGGCTCCCTCATTCGAATCATGCTCGGTGTGTGGACCGACCAATATGGCGGCCGGATCGTCTATACAGCGATAATGTTGGCGGCAGCAGTCGCTACTTATTTCCTGACCTGGGCCACGACTTATCCGGAGTTCCTGATTGCAGCGCTGTTCGTGGGCATCGCTGGCGGGTCTTTCGCGGTCGGCATTGCCTATGTTTCGCGCTGGTATCCGACTGAAAAACAGGGCACTGCGCTCGGTATTTTTGGCGCCGGCAATGTCGGCGCAGCCGTAACGAAGTTTCTCGCGCCGTTCGTCATGGTCGCCTATGGCTGGCCTGCTGTCGCTCAGGTATGGGCTGCCGGTATTGCCATCATGGCGGTGCTGTTCTGGTTTTTCACCGATGACGACCCGGCACTTGTCGCCCGCCGCGCACGCGGCGAAAAGCCGCGGAGCGCGTGGCTGGAGCTCGAGGCTCTCAAAAATGTGCAGGTCTGGCGATTCGCGCTCTACTATTTCTTTGTATTCGGCGCTTTCGTAGCTCTGTCGCTTTGGCTGCCGCAGTACCTGATCAATGTCTACGGCGTCGACATCAAGACCGCCGGCATGATCGCTGCCGCGTTTTCGATTCCAGCCAGCATCTTTCGCGCCTATGGCGGTCACCTGTCGGACCGTTATGGCGCGCGGCAGATTATGTATTGGACCTTTCTGGTTGCCATCGCCTGCACATTTGTTTTGTCGTACCCGCCGACAGACTACATCGTGCGTACGATTAGTGGGCCGAGGGCATTCCATCTGGAGATGGGGGTCGTGCCCTTCACAGTGATTGTGTTTGTGCTCGGTTTCTTCATGGCCTTGGGCAAGGCCGCAGTCTACAAGCACATACCTGTCTACTACCCCAAAAACGTTGGTGCAGTCGGCGGTCTCGTCGGCATGATCGGCGGGCTGGGCGGCTTTGTGCTGCCAATCGCGTTTGGCGCGCTGAACGATCTCACCGGTCTGTGGACGAGCTGTTTCATGCTGCTGTTCGCGCTGGTGAGCGTCGCTTTGTTCTGGATGCACATCTCGATCCGCCAAATGGAGCGTGGCGTGGTCGGCCCGGCGCTGGCAAAGCTTCCGCAGCTGCCGGAATTCCAGGAGATTCACAAACCAGCGCATGTCGGTATCCTGTCGGGTGCTGTGCTCACCGACTGGCGGCCCGAAGACAAGAAATTCTGGGAAACGACAGGACGCGCCATTGCGCGCCGCAATCTCTGGGTTTCGATCCCGGCGCTGTTGCTCTCATTCGCGGTCTGGCAGGTGTGGTCGGTCGTCGTGGCCAAGCTGCCATCGGTCGGGTTCCAGTTTACGACCGATCAGCTGTTCTGGCTTGCAGCCTTGCCGGGCATATCCGGGGCAGTGCTGCGCATCTTCTACTCCTTCATGGTGCCGATCTTCGGTGGCCGCCTGTGGACGACACTTGCAACCTGGTCGTTGATGATTCCGGCCGTGGGCATCGGTTACGCGGTGCAAAATCCGAATACGCCGTATTTCATCTTCTTAGGGTTGGCCTTGCTCTGCGGTTTTGGCGGCGGAAACTTCGCATCGTCGATGTCCAACATCTCGTTCTTCTTCCCGCGGTCTGAAAAGGGCAACGCGCTAGCACTCAATGCCGGGCTTGGAAATCTCGGCGTGAGCGTCGTGCAACTCGTAGTGCCTATTATTATCACTGTCGGCGTATTCAGCTGGTTTGGCGGCGATCCTGCGATGGTGAAGGGGCCTGCCGGCTCCGCGCCAATGTGGCTGCAAAATGCCGGCTTCATCTGGGTGCCGTTTATCGCCGCGAGCGCGTTCGCCGCATGGTTTGGCATGAACGACATCGCGTCGGCCAAGGCGTCCTTCAGCGAGCAGGCGGTTATCTTCCAGCGCAAGCACAACTGGCTGATGTGCTGGCTCTACACCGGGACCTTCGGTTCCTTCATCGGCTATTCGGCGGGCTTCCCGCTGCTGGCCAAGACTCAATTTCCGGCAGTCGACGCGCTGCCGTTCGTGTTCCTCGGCCCGCTGGTGGGCGCGCTGTCGCGCTCGGCGACCGGCTGGGTCTCCGACCGATGGGGCGGTGGGCGCGTGACGCTCGGCGTTTTCGTCCTGATGATGGCCGGAGTGGCGGGCGTTCTCTATTTCCTCGGCATCAAGGACCAACCCAACGCGTTTTGGGGCTTCTTTGCGATGTTCCTGCTCCTGTTCTTCGCAACGGGCGTGGGTAATGCGTCGACCTTCCAGATGATCCCCAACATCATGCGCAAGGAAATCGCGCGCCTGATGCCGAAGCTCGAGAAAGACGACCAGCTGCGGCAGGCTGAGAAAGAGTCCGCCGCTATCACAGGATTTACTTCCGCAATCGCGGCGTTCGGCGCCTTCTTTATTCCGAAGTCTTTCGGATCATCGATCGCGTTGACGGGCGGTGTGGAATTTGCGCTTTGGGGCTTCCTGGTCTTCTACGTAAGCTGCCTCGTGATCACCTGGTGGTTCTACACGCGCCCCGGCGGTCTGCTTTACGACGTCGAGCGTCGATCGACATCACGGAGAATGGCCTCCGCTGCTGCTCCCGCTGAATGAGGGGAAGATTATGAGTCACTTTCTTGATCGCCTGACCTTCTTCAACCGCACCGTCGGCGATTTTTCGGACGGGCACGGGATCATCACGCAGGAGGATCGCCGCTGGGAAGACGGTTACCGGAAGCGTTGGCAGCACGACAAGATCGTGCGCTCAACCCATGGCGCCAATTGCACCGGCTCATGCTCGTGGAAGATCTACGTCAAGGGCGGCATCGTCACCTGGGAGACGCAGCAGACCGATTATCCGCGCACGCGCCCCGAGTTGCCCAACCACGAGCCACGCGGATGTTCACGCGGTGCGAGTTATTCCTGGTACCTTTATTCCGGAAATCGGGTGAAATACCCGCTGGTGCGTTCGCGCCTGCTCAAGCTCTGGCGCGAGGCGAGGGCATTGCGCACGCCGGTCGCGGCCTGGAGCTCGATCGTCGAGGATCCGAAGAAGCGTGCGGCCTATACGGAAAAGCGCGGGCTCGGTGGTTTCGTGCGCGCGACCTGGGATGAAGTCACCGAAATTATCGCGGCCGCCAACGCCTATACAGTGAAGAAACACGGGCCCGACCGCGTCATCGGCTTCTCGCCGATACCGGCGATGTCGATGGTCTCGTACGCGGCTGGTTCCCGCTACCTGTCGTTGCTCGGCGGCGTCTGCATGTCGTTCTACGACTGGTATTGCGACCTGCCGCCGTCGTCTCCCCAGACCTGGGGCGAGCAAACCGACGTTCCTGAAAGCGCCGACTGGTACAATTCCAGTTTCCTGATCCTGTGGGGCTCCAACGTTCCACAGACCCGCACGCCCGATGCGCATTTCTATACCGAGGCGCGCTATCGCGGCGCCAAGAGCGTCGTGATCTGCCCCGACTATTCGGAAGCGTCGAAATTCGCCGATCTGTGGATCTCGGTGAAGCAGGGCACCGATGCGGCGCTCGCCATGGCGATGGGCCACGTGATCCTGCGCGAGTTCTATCTCCACCGGCAGGCCGAGTATTTCGAGGATTATGTCCGGCAGTACACCGACATGCCGATGCTGGTGCGGCTGGTGAAGCAGGGCGACAAGATGGTGCCCGACCGCCTGCTGCGCGCTTCCGACTTTGCCGACAATCTCGGCGAGACCAATAACCCGGATTGGAAAACGGTCGCCTATGACGAGACTTCGGAGAGCATCGTGGTGCCGCGCGGCTCCGTCGGTTTCCGCTGGGGCGAAAAGGGCAAATGGAATCTCGAGGAAAAGCAGTCGGACGGCGAAGAGACCAACCTGCAGCTGACATTCGCCAATGACAAGGACGAGCTTGCCGACGTTGGCTTCCCGTATTTTGGTAACCGTGAGCACGATCATTTCGCCGGCACCAGCCATCCAAGCGTGCTGGTCCGGAAGGTTCCGGCCAAGCGCGTGAAGACGAAAGATGGCAACATTCTCGTCGCGTCGGTGTTCGACCTGTTTGTCGCCAACTATGGGCTCGATCGTGGCTTTGGCGGCGAGCACGTCGCCAAGTCGTATGACGAGAACGTACCCTACACGCCGGCCTGGGCGGAGAAAATCACCGGCGTGCCGCGCGACCAGATCATCACCGTGGCGCGCGAATTCGCGCTCAACGCTGAGAAGACCAAGGGCCGCTCGATGGTGATCATCGGCGCCGCCATGAATCACTGGTACCACTGCGACATGAACTACCGCGGCGTCATCAATATGCTGGTGATGTGCGGTTGCGTCGGCCAGTCGGGCGGCGGCTGGTCGCATTACGTTGGGCAGGAGAAGCTGCGTCCGCAATCGGGCTGGTTGCCCCTGGCGTTCGCACTGGACTGGGGTCGCCCGCCGCGGCAGCAGAACTCGACCTCGTTCTTCTATGCACATACTGACCAGTGGCGTTACGAGACGGTGGGTGTCGACGAGATATTGTCACCGACCGCGCCAGCCGGCCCCTGGGACGGCGCTCTTATCGACTACAACGTGCGCGCCGAACGCATGGGCTGGCTGCCGTCGGCGCCACAGCTCAAGCAGAATCCCCTCGATGTTGCGAAAAAGGCGCAAGCCTCCGGTCTTGAAGCGAAGGACTATATCGCCAAGGCGCTCAAGTCGGGCGAGCTGCAGATGGCCTGCGAGGATCCGGACCATCCGGACAATTGGCCACGCAACATGTTTGTGTGGCGCTCAAACCTGCTTGGCTCGTCCGGCAAGGGCCATGAATATTTCCTCAAGCACCTGCTCGGCACCACGCATGGCGTGCAGGGCAAGGACCTTGGCGAAACTGGAAAGAAAAAGCCGAAAGAAGTCGCCTGGCACGACGATGCGCCGAAAGGAAAGCTCGATCTGCTGGTGACGCTCGATTTTCGTATGTCGACCACCTGCGTTTATTCCGACATCGTGTTGCCGACCGCCACCTGGTACGAGAAGAACGACCTCAACACCTCCGATATGCATCCTTTCATTCATCCGCTGACGTCAGCGGTGGATCCGGTGTGGGAGTGCAAGAGCGATTGGGAGATCTACAAGGCGATTGCCAAGGCGTTTTCGCGCGTCGCGCCGGAAGTGCTCGGCGTCGAAAAGGATCTGGTGCTCACGCCGATCCAGCACGACTCGCCGGGCGAAATCGCCCAAGCACTCGACGTCAAGGAGTGGAAAAAGGGCGAAGTCGAGCCAATTCCGGGCAAGACCATGCCCGCGGTGGCCGTCATCGAGCGCGACTACCCGAACGTCTACAAGCGTTTCACCGCGCTCGGGCCGCTCATGCAGAAGATCGGCAACGGCGTGAAAGGCATAGCCTGGAACACCGAGCATGAAGTCGAGCTTCTAAAGCGCCTGAACGGCGAGGTGACGGAGGAGGGGGCGACCAAGGGGCTGGCCCGCATCGACACCGACATCGACGCCACCGAAGTCATCCTCTCGCTCGCGCCCGAGACCAATGGCGAAGTGGCCGTGAAGGCATGGGAGGCGCTGTCGAAGACCACGGGTCTCGAGCACAAGCATCTCGCCATACCGAAGGAAGACGAGAAAATCCGCTTCCGCGACGTGGTGGCCCAGCCGCGCAAGATCATTTCGGCGCCGACCTGGTCGGGCCTGGAATCCGAAAAGGTCTGCTACAACGCCGGCTATACCAACGTGCACGAGCTGATCCCCTGGCGCACCCTGTCCGGACGCCAGCAGCTTTACCAGGATCATCTGTGGATGCGGGCCTTCGGCGAGGCGCTCTGCGTCTATCGCCCGCCGGTCGATCTCAAGGCCGTGAAGCCCGTGATCGACTCAAAGCCCAACGGCGAGAAGCAGATCGTTCTCAACTTCATCACCCCGCACCAGAAGTGGGGCATCCACTCGACCTATACCGACAATCTTTTGATGCTGACGCTATCGCGCGGCGGGCCGATCGTGTGGATCAGCGAAACCGACGCGAAAAAGGCGGACATCGTCGATAACGACTGGATCGAAGCCTACAACCAGAACGGCGCATTGGTCGCTCGCGCCGTGGTGTCGCAGCGCGTGAAGGAAGGCATGTGCATGATGTATCACGCGCAGGAGAAGATCGTGAATGTGCCGGGCTCGGAAGTAACCGGGCAGCGCGGCGGCATCCACAACTCCGTCACGCGCATCGTGGTCAAGCCAACTCATATGATCGGCGGCTACGCCCAGCAAAGCTACGGTTTCAACTACTACGGCACGATCGGAACCAATCGCGACGAGTTCGTCATCATCCGCAAGATGTCGAAAGTCGATTGGCTGGATAAACCGACTGCCGATCAGCCAGAACCTCTGCCCGTCGCGCCCAAAATGGAGGCCGCAGAATGAAAATCCGCGCTCAAGTCGCGATGGTGCTTAACCTCGACAAGTGCATCGGGTGCCACACGTGCTCGGTGACCTGCAAGAATGTCTGGACCAATCGCGAAGGGATGGAATACGCGTGGTTCAATAACGTCGAGACAAAACCCGGAATTGGCTACCCCAAGGACTGGGAAAACCAGGACCGCTGGAATGGCGGCTGGCGGCGCAAGAAGAACGGCAAGATCGAGCCGCGCATCGGTTCGAAGTGGCGCGTGCTGGCGAACATTTTTTCCAATCCGGACCTGCCCGAAATCGACGATTACTACGAACCCTTCACATTCGATTACGAGCACCTCCAGACGGCGCCCGAGTTGCAGGCATCGCCAACGGCTCGCCCACGTTCGCTGATCACCGGCGAGCGCATGGAAAAGATCGAATGGGGCCCGAACTGGGAAGAGATCCTCGGCACCGAGTTTGCCAAGCGCTCGAAGGACGTCAATTTCGAAGGTATCCAAAAGGATATCTACGGCCAGTTCGAAAACACCTTCATGATGTATCTGCCGCGGCTATGCGAGCACTGCCTCAATCCGGCCTGCGTTGCGGCGTGCCCATCAGGGGCCATCTACAAGCGCGAGGAAGACGGCATCGTCCTCATCGACCAGGACAAATGCCGCGGCTGGCGCATGTGCGTGTCGGGATGCCCTTACAAGAAGATCTACTACAACTGGTCAAGCGGAAAATCCGAAAAGTGCATCTTCTGCTATCCGCGCATCGAGGCCGGTCAGCCGACCGTTTGCTCGGAGACCTGCGTGGGCCGCATCCGCTATCTCGGGGTCGTGCTTTATGATGCCGACCGCATCGAGGAAGCCGCCAGCGTTCCCAACGAGCAGGATCTTTACGAAGCGCAGCTCGGTATCTTCCTCAATCCGAACGATCCGGCGGTGATCGCGCAGGCGAGTGCCGATGGCATCGCCGACAACTGGATGGAGGCGGCCCGCCGTTCGCCCGTTTACAAGATGGCGATGGAGTGGAAGGTCGCGTTTCCGCTGCATCCGGAGTACCGCACGCTGCCGATGGTCTGGTACGTGCCGCCGCTCTCGCCGATTCAATCGGCAGCGCAGGCCGGAAAAATCGGCCACGACGGCGAAATGCCGGATGTCCGCAGCCTGCGAATTCCGCTGAGATACCTCGCCAATCTTCTCACCGCCGGCAAGGAAGATCCCGTTGCTCTCGCGCTCGAGCGCATGCTGGCGATGCGCGCCTATATGCGCGCGAAGACCGTGGACGGCGTCATCGACGAGAATATTGCCCGGCGCGTCGGTCTCAGTGGGCAGGCGATCGAAGACATGTATCACGTCATGGCGATTGCCAACTATGAGGACCGTTTTGTAATCCCGACAGCACACCGCGAGGTCAACGAAGACGCCTATGATCTGCGTGGATCCTGCGGCTTCTCGTTCGGCAACGGCTGTTCGGGTGGCGTGACGGAGACAAACCTTTTCGGCACGCCCAAGCGCGCCAAGACGCCGATGGAGGTGGTGTGATGAACAGGACCTTCAAGGCGCTGTCCTCGCTCCTGACCTATCCGACCGAGGAACTGAGGCTGGCGGCAGGAGAAATGAGCGAAGTGCTCGATGCAGATACGCTGATTCCCGGTCGCGTCCGCGACCAGTTACACGCATTGCTTCACGAGACTGCCACTGGCGATCTCTACGACCTGCAGGAGCGTTACGTGTTGCTGTTCGACCGGACGCGGTCGCTGTCACTGCATCTTTTCGAGCACGTTCATGGCGAAAGCCGCGATCGTGGCCAGGCGATGATCGATCTCAAGTCGCAATACGAGCAAGCTGGATTGTTCATGAGCGCCAGCGAGCTTCCGGATTTTCTGCCGATGTTCCTCGAATACCTCGCCACGCGTCCGGCAAAGGAAGCCTGTGAGGCGCTCGGCCAACCCGTCCACATTTTTGGTGCCCTGGCGGAGCGGCTGCGCAAGCGCAAATCGCCGTATGAGGCGGTATTCCGTGCGCTGATTGCGCTGGCTGCGGCAAAGCCGAAGGACGAAGATGTTTCGGCGCTGCTCCAGTCACCCGATCCGGATGCCACCGATTTGGCGGCGCTTGACGCCGCCTGGGAAGACGAGCCGGTCAATTTCGGACCCGGCTCGGGCGACGGCTGCAAGGATGGCCTTGTCGCCCGTGTCCGCGGCGCCATGCGTCCGGCACCCGGTGTCGCAAGCCCCTCAAGATCCACCCCGCGCCAGTGAGGACAGTCCCATGCGCGATCTGATCAATTATGCGGTGTTCGGCTGGTATCCCTACCTCTGCCTGATCGTATTTCTTCTGGGCAGCTGGGTTCGTTTCGACCGCGAGCAATACACCTGGCGCAGCGGCTCGAGCCAGCTCTTGCGCCGGCGCCAGCTGGCCTGGGGGTCAAACCTGTTTCACGTCGGCATTCTCGTCATTTTCTTCGGTCATTTCGTCGGGCTGCTGACGCCGATCTGGATTTTCGATGCCTTCGGCATCTCCCACACCTTCAAGCAATGGATGGCGATCATCATCGGCGGCGTCGCCGGCGTGTTCTGCTTTATCGGCATGACGCTGCTGGTTCATCGCCGGTTATTCGACTCGCGGATCCGCAAGACCTCGTCATTTGGCGATATAGCGATCCTCTTGCTGCTTTATGCGCAACTTGTCCTCGGGCTTGCGACGATCGGCGTTTCGCTCAACCATCTTGATGGTCATGAGATGGTCAAGTTCATGACCTGGGCGCAGGGAATTCTCACGCTGCAGCCCGGCGTCGCCGACCTCATCGCGAACGCGCATCCGATCTTCAAGGCGCATCTGTTCCTCGGGATGACGCTCTTCCTCGTCTTCCCGTTCACCCGTCTTGTGCACGTCTGGAGCGCGCCGATCTGGTACCTCGGCCGGCGCGGCTATCAGGTCGTGCGCAGCGATGGCCGGCGCGAAGCAGTTTCGCGCGGCCGTCCAGTCCCGGCGGAGTAGGCGCATGTCCTGCTCGGTGCACGTCCAGTTTCCGGCGGGAAAACCCGTGACGGTCAGCGTCAACGGGGTCGCGATCGCGCGCGATGCCATTCAACGCGAGATGCAGCACCATCCGGCGGAAAAACCGATCGCCGCCTGGCAGCAGGCCGCGCGGGCGCTGGTCATCAGGGAATTGCTGCTGCAGCGGGCAAAGCATCTTGGTTTGCCGCCTGCGCCCATCTGCGACGAGGCAGGACGGCGCGAGACCGACGACGAGGCCCTTATGCGCGCGGTGGTGGAGCAGGAAGTAGCCGTGCCCACGCCGGACGACGCGACCTGCCGGCGCTACTACGAGCAAAACAGCGCGCGCTTCCGATCGCCCGATATCTACGAGGCGTCGCATATCCTGTTTGCAGCGCTGCCGGCCGACCAGGACGGCTATGCCGCGGCGCGCGCGGATGCCAGCACCGTTCTCGCAAAGCTTCAGGACGATCCGAATTCCTTTGCGATGCTCGCGAAGGCCCATTCCAATTGTCCTTCGGCGGAGCAGGGCGGCAATCTCGGCCAGATCACCAGCGGGCAGACCACCCCCGAATTCGAGCGCGCACTCCTTGCGCTCGCGCCGGGCGAGATCAGTACGGAGCCGGTGGCAACCCGTTACGGCTTCCACATCATTCGGCTTGAGCGCAGGATTGATGGTCGCGTGCTGCCCTATGAAGTGGTTGCAGAGCACATTGCCGATTATTTGCGTGAAAGCGTCCAGCGCCGCGCCAATGCGCAATATGTTGCAAGGCTGGCGTCGGGCGCGCGTATTGAGGGTATCGAACTTGCGAGCGCGGAAGCGCTGCGCGTCCACTGAGATGTCACGGTCATGCTACTCGGCGACATTTTGAGCAGACTGGAGAATGACGGCGAGGCGGCCGAAGTCATTCTCGGTGCCGGCGATCTGCGATTGCTCGCGGCGATGCGGCAGCGGGCGGAAGCAGATGGTCTCGATCTTGCGGCCTATGCCAAGGCTGCGGTCCAACGCTACGCAGCCGAAGCTTCGAATGAGGAATGGCTGACAATGATGGGACAGATCGGACGTGCGGCCGACCCCGGTCTGATCTGCCTCAGGCGCGCTTTCGAAAAGGCGACGGGTGACCCGTCGAACGTCCAGCAGGAATTTTCCGCAGGCGGTTGATTGGCGCGCCCTAGGGGATTCGAACCCCTGTTACCGCCGTGAAAGGGCGGTGTCCTAGGCCTCTAGACGAAGGGCGCATGGCCATCGATCGGCCAGAGGGAGCTGCCGGGCCGAACGAGCAAAGTTGCGGGGGGTATAAAGGCCTTCGCCGCCAGCGGCAAGCGAATGCCGGCTACCATTTCCCGGTATTTCCCATCGATTTCCACGGTTCTTGCGGAGGTTTGGGCGAGCCTCTCTGCAGCAACTCGATCGAATGCTTGTCGGGCGAGCGCACGAAGGCCATGACTCCATCCCGCGGCGGCCGGTTGATGGTGACGCCCGCTTTCATCAGGCGATCGCAGGTGTCGTAGATGTCGTCGACCTCGTAGGCGAGGTGTCCGAAATAGCGGGCCTCGCCGTAGTCCTCCGTGTCCCAGTTGTAGGTGAGCTCGACTTCCAGTCCCGGACGGCCGATTTTTTTGCCATCCTCGACCAGCTTTTCGTCGCCCGGTGCGGCCAGGAATACCAGCGTGTACCGGTTTTTGTCGTCGACGCGCCGGCGCGTTTCTTTCAGGCCGAGCTTGTTGCAATAAAAATCGAGAGCGGCATCCAGGTCACGGACGCGAAGCATGGTGTGCAGATATCGCATGGGCTAGACCTCACTAACTGACAGACGGCACTCATTATATAGCTATGATTGCACCCGATCTTCCAACGGCAATCTCCAGCCTCCGTCATTTGATCGAGGAGGCCCAGGCGATCGTCCCATTCACAGGGGCGGGGATCTCCACCGAGTGCGGTATTCCCGACTTTCGTTCTCCCGGCGGGATATGGACGAAGTATCAACCGATACCCTTCGACGCCTTTATGACGGATCAGGAGATGCGGGACGAGTCCTGGCGCCGGCGCTTCGCCATGGAGGATCAATTCGGCGGGGCGAAGCCTGGTCGCGGCCATCGGGCGATCGCGAGTCTCTATCGCGCGGGCAAGGTGCCGGGCTTGATCACGCAGAATATTGACAACCTCCATCAGGCATCGGGCGTAGCAGCGAACGACGTCGTCGAGCTGCACGGCAACACCACCTACGCCACCTGCCTCGATTGCGGTGAGCGCTTCGAGTTGCCGTGGGTGAGAAAAAAATTCGAGACCGCGGGCAATCGCGCTCCTGACTGCGACTGCGGTGGCTACATCAAAACCGCAACCGTTTCCTTCGGCCAGGCAATGCCGGCCGAAGCCATGGAGCGGGCAGACGAATTAGCCAGGAATTGCAGCCTTTTCCTCGCTATCGGCTCTTCGTTGGTCGTGTGGCCGGCGGCGGGATTTCCTCTGACGGCGAAGCGAGCCGGCGCGACGCTCGTCATCATCAATCGTGAGCCGACCGACTTCGACGATCTCGCCGATCTGGTGGTACGCGACGACATCGGCGACGTGCTCGGACCCTTCATCGCCCACTGATTCGGACAGCGCTGCGCTGTGCACAGGGCTGTGTGCAAGCGCATTTTGCACTTTGCGGTTCGAGGGCGAGTGTTAAATTCGTTTCCTCAGGATTCGTTGAAGCGCTTTCATGGCGTCGGACGGGATCGAACCGAAAATGTCTGGGACCAATCTCCGACCAGGAACGGTCAGAGAAATCGTCGATGGTACGGCGACCAACCTCATCGAATTGTCGGGCGTCATAAAGTGGTTCGATGTGGCGAAGGGGTTTGGGTTCATCATCCCCGACAACGGAATGCCCGATGTCCTTTTGCATGTGACCTGCCTGCGCCGTGACGGCTATCAGACCGCCTACGAGGGCGCGCGGGTCATCTGCGAGGTGCTGCAGCGGTCGAAAGGCCTTCAGGCATTCCGAATCGTCTCAATGGACGAGTCGACTGCGGTGCATCCGGCGCAAATGCCGCCGCCGCGCACCCATGTCACAGTCACCCCGACCAGCGGACTTGAGCGTGCGCAGGTCAAATGGTTCAACCGGCTGCGCGGTTTCGGCTTTCTGACCCGGGGCGAGGGCACGCCCGATATTTTTGTCCATATGGAAACCCTGCGCCGTTATGGCTTTGCCGAGTTGCGGCCGGGTCAGACCGTGCTCGTCCGCTTTGGGCCGGGTCCCAAAGGGCTGATGGCCGCCGAGGTCCGCCCGGACGGCGGCTCGCTCGGACCCGCATCGCACTAGTCGGGGTCTATTTTTCCGATTGCCGGCTTTGGCGAGGCCGCGTAAAGGCGACCCCCATGGTTCGCCTCGGTTCGCTCGTTCTCATCCTCTCATTGTTCCTCGCATTTGGCCCCAGCTGGGCCGCCGGCGAGCAGACGCTCGAGATCGCGAGCAAGACCGGCGTTCACATCTTCTCGGTCGAGGTGGTTGACAATGATGCGGACCGGGCAAAGGGGCTCATGTACCGCAAGGAACTGCCCGAAGGCCGCGGGATGCTGTTCGATTTTCACCGCGACCAGGAGGTCAGCTTCTGGATGCAGAATACCTATATCCCCCTCGACATGATTTTCATCCGCGGCGACGGGCGGATCCTGCGGATCGAGGAAAACACCGAGCCGTTATCGACGCGAATGATACCGTCGCGCGGAGCGGTGCGCGCGGTTCTGGAGGTCATCGGTGGCACGTCGCGCAAGCTCGGCATCGCGCCGGGTGACCGCGTTGCCTCGCCGATCTTCCGCGGGCGCTGAGGCTTGCTTGCCGGGCTATAGCGAAGCGTGTATCGAACCCTGTTTCCCGGCGGGGCATAGCGCAGTCTGGTAGCGCGTCTGCTTTGGGAGCAGAAGGTCGCAGGTTCGAATCCTGCTGCCCCGACCAGCTATCGTATTGATCTGCTTGGCTTGATAGGCCGCCGGCGATTGTCATTGCACCTCATCCGCCCTATAGGGTGCGGGTCACGCAGGACCCTCCATGGTTGCCAGGATCTACAAGCCCGCGAAGACCGCCATGCAGTCAGGCTTTGGCAACACCAAAGGCTGGGTGCTCGACTTCGAGCCAGAGGCACCGCGCCGGGTCGAGCCGCTGATGGGCTGGACGTCGTCCAGCGACATGCGGCAGCAGTTGCGGCTGCGGTTCGACTCGAAGGAGGAGGCGGTGGCCTATTGCGAGCGGCACAAGCTCGCTTATGAAGTTTCCGACGCGGCTCCGCTCAAGCGGCGGGCAATGTCCTACGCGGACAATTTTTCCTTCAAGCGTCGCGACCCCTGGACGCACTAGAGCAGGTTCCATTGTCTTGGCCGGGCTTGTCCCGGCCATCCACGTTTTTGAGTTTTCACAATTTAAGACGTGGATGCCCGCGACGGGCGCGGGCATGACAAAACAAATTGACTCGATCCTGGTCTAGGCTTTCGATCGCGAAATTTGCAGATCAGGCCGGCTGTTTTTCGGTAGCAGCCGCGCCTTCGAGGCTGAGCCCCTGCGTCGCCGCGCGCTGGCGCAGAAGCGAGACGAAACGCTCCTGCGGCATGGGCTGGCCGAGCAGATATCCTTGGCCGTAGTCGCAGCCCATGCTCACCAGCGCCACCGCGTCCGCGGCCTTTTCGATGCCGGCCGCGACAGCATAGCGGCCGAAACTGTGAGCGAGATCGATGACGGTCTTGCACAGCGGAGCATTGACCTTGTCGGTGCCGCAATCGGCGACAAAGGACTTGTCGAGCTTGAGCTCCTCGAACGGCATTTCCTCCGCCTTGGCGAGTGTCGAGTAGGCTCGACCAAAATTGTCGATCGCAAGCCTGACATTGTGCGGGTCGAGCTTCTTGCTCAATTCGCCGGCAAGCTTGAGATCGTTGACGATCTGCTCTTCGGGCACGTCGATGATCAGGCCAGCCCATTTTTCGCCGGCCGGGCGGTGCGCCTTGACGATGTTTTCAATCGGGATCTTTACCAGCGCGGGCACTGAAATGTTGACAGACATCCGCAGATTGACACCGAGCTTGGAGAAAAGGGCGCTGGTCTTGAGCGCGTCTTCAAGCGCCAGCTCAGCCAATTTGGCCGTGGCAGGCTCGGATGCGTTGGCGGTGAACGCTCCCGCAAGCACCATGCCATGCTGGGGGTGACGCACGCGCGCATAGGCCTCGGCACCTGCCAGTTGTTTTTTGCGTAATGCAATCTTGGGCTGGTACCAGAACTCCACCCATTTGTTCTTGATCGCGTCATCGAGTTCGAGCTTGGCTGCGACCGCGGGCGGGGTGCCGAGCTTGAGGTCCTGCACGAGCTTGACGATCGTTTCGGTCTCAAAGGGTTTCTTCAGTACGGGCAGCATCTGCAGCTTATGCTGCGCGCCGATGCTCTTGACGTGCTCGAGGACTGCCGCGCCGCGCGCGCTCATCAATTGCACGGCGCCGCGATAGCGTCCCTTGCCGAGGGCGACGACAGTCTCGATCGCGTCGGCCGACTCGAGAGAGATATTGATGAATACGAGCGCAGGCGGGCGTGACTCGATGGCCTTGCGCATGCTGGCGCCGTCGGGAAACTCGACGGTGTCGACACCGGCGCCATGCAGCACGAGCGACAGGAAATGCCGGATGCTCGGCTCTTCATCGACGACATAACAGATTGGTACGCCGCCGGGGGCGAGTGGCGGCGACTCGACGGCAGGGGTGCCGCCGGCCGGTGCCGACGATTTCGCGGATGGCTCGGTCATTTGCGTTCGGGCGCACTCAAACCGAGGGAATTGCAGCGTCTCCCCCGCGCTATTGGTGTGCCAAACTTGTTAATTATGGGTTTCTCGGTCGTCCCGGCGGACGGCGAATATCGGGCGGCCGTGCGCCGTGCCGCCACGCGCTTAGCGGGACTTCGTAAAGGCGAATGCAAGGACACAAGCCCAGGACCACAAACCGCGTGAACAGATTCCGCCAATCGGCGGCCGTTCGTCGATTCATGATATCGGCCGGCCGGTCGGCGCCAGACCAGCGGGCCGCTTGCAACTAGCCGCTGCAGTCGAGCCGGACAGCGCCCTGTCTGCTGGGCATCGTCGAATTATCGCTGCGACTTCAATAGCCTGGAGCAAAGTCCATTTGTTGCTTCTGGGTAACGGTGCGAGAAAAACGCGATTTATGCTGTGGGACAGATGAGACATTGATTGTTTTATTGACGCCATACCGCCAACATTGACCAACGCGCACCCAACGGGCCCCATCCTGGTCCGGGTGGGTCGCGCATGAAATGGGGGCGTTGCAATGAGGCTCAAAAGTTTTCTGGTCGGCTGCGTCGGAGGACTTATCGCGCTGACCAGCGCGCAGGCTGCCGACTCCCGGTCAAGGCCAAGCCCGTCGAATATGTGAAGATCTGCAGCCTGTACGGTGTGGGGTTCTATTACATCCCCGGCACCGACATGTGCCTCAAGGTCGGCGGCTATGTGCGGGCGCAAGCCGAGTGGGGCTCAACGCAGGGCCTGCCGTTCGGCAGCACCTACAACGGCCTCTATAGCGCCAGCAATATCGGAAATGGCCGCTTCGACCGCGGCTCGGATAATTACCAAATGACCGGCCGCGCGATGCTCACTGCGGACGCGCGCAACCAGTCGGAATACGGAACGGTCCGTGCCTATATCCGCATCGGCGCGGTGCTCAACAATGCTGACGCGGCGACCTTCGTCGCCGAGCGGGCCTTCATTCAATTTGCCGGTTTCACCTTTGGCCAGACGCAATCG
>Ga0111538_10000388_pt1 | contig 57479 bp, 49 predicted proteins | sample SoiMethybrSBSTD1_FD_79669 | JGI IMG/M metagenome (GOLD analysis project Ga0111538, IMG submission 79669) | Bulk soil microbial communities from a Populus tree surrounding site in Tennessee, USA - Soil MetaG P. TD hybrid SBSTD1 (version 2)... | ecosystem: Environmental > Terrestrial > Soil >... | reverse complement strand
TCTCTTCCGGGTGCGCGAATCCCGGCTGCACGCTGCGCAACTTCTGAAAGGTGCGAATCATCAGACCGGAGCTGATCAAAAGCACGAGCGCGATCGCCACCTGCACCACGACCAGAGTGTTGCGCGCACGATGGCGCTCGCGGCCATGGCTGAACGTTCGGCCGACGCCTTGTAACGCGGTTCCGATACGCGGTCCTGCATATTTCACAATCGGTATGACACCGAACAGCACGCCCGAGAGCACGGACACGCCGAAGGCAAACGCCAGCACGAGAGGATCGATGCCGATTTCCCCCAGCCGCGGCAGCGTGTCCGGACCCTTCGCAACGAGGATCCGCAACGCCGCAGACGCCAGGCCGAGGCCCAACGCGCCGCCCAACACTCCCAGCGTCATGCTCTCGACAAGCATTTCCCGCGCGATTCGTCCCCAGCCGGCGCCTAGTGCGACCCGGATCGCGAGTTCGTGCTGGCGCGCTTCGGCGCGTACGAGCAACAAGTTGGCCACGTTCGCGCAGGCGATCAGCATGACCAGTCCCAGGGCTCCCATCACCACCCACAGCGCCGTGCCGATGTCTCCCACAATGTCTTTCTTCAGCGGCTGGATCTCGGGTGCGAGGCGAACGTTGTCAAATGGTGTGCGGTCCATTCCGGACGGTATGGGCCAGGCACGCAACCAGACTCCCAACATGCGCTCCACATCGCTGTTGGCCTGGTTGATGGTGACGCCGGGTTTGAGCCGCGCGATGCATTGGGCGCTGAAGGGTCCCAGAGACTGCGCGTTCCGGTCGAACCGGTGCGGGAGAATCAGTTCGGGATCGCGCTGAAAACGGAAGTCTTCCGGCATCACGCCGATGACTGCGTGCGGCTTCGAATCGATCGTCAGCGCACGCCCGACGATGGAAGTGTCGCCGCCGAAGCGGCGCTGCCAGTAGCCGTAGGTGAGCATGACCGTGCCGGGCGAGCCCGGCATGTCGTCTGCTTCCGAAAACCATCGACCCAGGAGAGGCGTCACGCCCACCGCATCGAGCACGCCATGGGTCACAAAGAGCGCTCGAGGCTGCTCGGGCTCCGCAATCCCGGTGATGCTGGCGCCGGCAGCGCTCCACACTCCGAACTGTTGAAAAACTCGGTTCTCGTCGCGGTACGTGAAGTACATGGAAGGAGAACACGGGATGGTGTCGGGGAGGCCGGGTAAGCCGCGCGCGGTGTGTCGGATGCTGACCAGGGCTTCTGCATGCGGATATGACAGGGGCCTAATCAGGATGCTGTCGATCACGGCGAACATCGCGGTGTTCGCGCCGATGCCAAGCGCCAGCGTAATAAGAGCGGCAGCGGTAAATGCGGGAGTCTTTCGCAGACGGCGCATCGCATGGCGCGTATCTCGGACGAGCGTGTCCGTCAGCGGGAGGCCTCTCTGGTCGCGATAGCTCTCCTTGATGGCCTCCACGCTGCCAAACTTCAGCAGCGCCTGTCGGCGGGCTTCGACTGGCGACAGACCGGCGCGAAGGTGCTCCGCCGTCTGCATCGTGATGTGTTCCTCGATTTCAGCCCGCAGCCGTTCTTTGTCGCGTGCAGACGTGACCCACGACGTCACGCGCCGAAACAGCCGCCTTACGGTCTTCACTCCACGTCCTGCGCTTTCACCGCGAAGAAGCGTTCGATGATCGCCGCCGTCTGCTCCCAACTCCGGGTTTCTGCCTGGAGCTGCTTGCGGCCCTGCCGCGTCAGCCGATAGAAACGCGCCTTGCGGTTGTTCTCGGACGCGCCCCATTCGGAATCAACCGAGCCTTCCTGCTCGAGCCTGAGCACCGGATAGAGCGTGCCTTGATTGAGGGTCAGCAGATCTCCGCTGATCTGTTTCATCTCTTGTGGGTTTCCCAAATGAATGGTGACACTCTTCCTTTGGGAAAGCAACAGGGGAGGCGAATGGTGGTGGGCTGAAGGGCTTACTGACAGCGGCTGGCGCCGGCGGTGCTGCCCTCGCGCGTGCCGTCGCGATAGACCTTGTGGCAGTTGGCGCAGGTGTTGTTGAGCGATTCGGCCACCTTGTTCAGCGCGTCCACGCTACGTGACTGCGATGCGCGATACGCCGTGCGCGCAGTGTCAACGAGCGCCGCGGTGTACTGCTTCCAGTCGGCGCGATCGACGGGGACGGGACGGCCGTTTTCACAGCGTCGTCCAGGGACGAGGAACAGCGGCGTGGTCTCGATGAGCGCCAGCGCCGCCTGATCAACCGACTGCCACCCGTAGTACACAGTCGAGCCCCAGAGCACATAGTCGAACGGGATCGGCATCGCCGGCTTGTCTTTCGCCGGATCCTTCACCTGCACGTTGAACAGGATGTTGGCGTTCGGGAATGTCACACCGCGCATGAGCTGTGCGAGGTTGCTGGCCGGTGCGAGCGCGACTCCCCCTGCCGCGGTCGCGGAAGCGGCGCGAGTCGGAAATGTGATCGATCCCAGGTCAGCGGAGCCGAGCTCTGACGGTCCGGCCGGATACTTGCCCGCGCGGAGGATGAAAGCAGCGAGATCAGTAGCCTGCGGCCGTCCGAGACTGTCAGGCTGCCCAGGCGGCATCGTCTGCTCGATCTTGTTCACGAGATCAGCGAGCGAGCGGGCGCTCCAGACTGACAGGAACCCGTCGCCGGTCAGCGGCGGCCCGATGACACCTTCGAGCGCGGCACCGTGGCAGGTCACGCACTGTTTTTGATAGAGCTGCTGCCCGCGGGTAGCCTGCGCGTCGGAATAGACGCGGTCGGCGATGGACCGGGTCTGCTGTGCCCCGCCCGTGAGTGCAAGCCCAAAGGCCCACACACCCAGGAACCCGCCGCCCACGATCAGGCGAAAAGAGGGCACGGCGCCGGATTATACTCACCTCGCCCGTCGAGGGGTTACCGGTTAGAGGCGAGGAGGAACCATGCGCTTCATTCGACCGATCCCGGTGGCGTTAGTCCTCTGCTGTATCGCACATCCAGTCCTCGCCCAGGAGTGGGCGCGCTTCGTCAGCCCGGAAGATGGGTTCGGCTCGAACTATCCGGGCACGCCGAAGATCGAGACGACCACGTATACCTCGGAGTATCACCTGCAGCTGCCGGCGAAGGTGTACAGCGCGGCTGATGCGCTCGGACGCTACCGAACGACGGTTGTCGATTACCGCGGCGCCGAGAAACTCCACGCCGATCGTGCCGCGAAGTGCCAGGCGGCCAAGGGCGCGAACCAGCAGGACGGCGATACGTGCCAGAACAACTTCCGCGTCGAGGTCGCCGGCGCGACCGATCATGCCGTGTTTGATTTCATCAAGCGAGACGGCGTCAAGGTCACGCAGTACTTGTACTACTTCGTCGATCTCGTGTCGGGCCGTCTGCTGCAGCTGACGAACCCGGACAAGACGCGCACCTTCGCGGCCGTTCATCAGCACGCCGGCCGCCTGTATATACAGGAGGCGACGGTGCCGCCGGGCATGCCGGATCCGATTCTCTTCATGCAATCGCTGTCGTGGGCCAACGACAAGGGGCTGGCGATTCGCTATCGCAACATCTACACGGAGGGCTACGGCGAGTGGAGCTTCCCGCACGAGCCGCCGCCGTTTACCGTTCGCGACCTCAACATTTCGATCGAAAGCAACGTCCCACGACCACCCGCGCGGTGAGAGGAGGCACACATGCATCTCAAGACGTTCGGCATGGCGATCCTGTGCGCGGCCAGCATCACTGCGACCGCGTGGGCGCATCACTCGCACGGCAACTACGACTTGACGACCTGGACGTTGATGGAGGGCACGGTCAAGCAGGTGGTCTTCATCGTCCCGCATTCCATCGTCTACATCGACGTGAAAGGCGACATGTGGGCGCTCGAAGCGACCAATCCGCAGAGTATCTTCCTGAGGGGCGTGAAGAAAGAAGACGTGCGAGTCGGCGACACGATCAAGGTGCGCTGCCACTTACTCCGCGATGGCGGCAAGGGCTGTCTGCTCGGCTTCATCACGCCGATGCACGGCGACAAGGCGCGCGGGCACGGCGTCGAGATCGAGTGGGACTAGTCTGGTCCTTGGTGCTTGGTCCTTGGTCCTTGGTCCGCTCTCGGTCCTTGGTCCGCTCTCGGTGCTTGGTCCCGACGAAGCCGTGACCTTCGATAAGACGCCCTCGAGGACCGGCGTCATCATCGCGAGCCGCTTGGCGCGGATCACCAGATCCCACAGCGGCTCGAACTTCTTCCAGCCCGCCGCATAGAAGAAGTGCTTGGCCTGATGCTTGACCGAGTCATGTGACAGCGCGCCGCGCGCGATCGACGACCACCGGTAGAACTCGCGATACGCGCGGTCGTACCCCTCCTGCAACGCCTCGGGCGTGAGGCGGGCCGGCCGATAGACGACGTGCCTGGTGTCGTACAGATCCCAATCACGCGTGATGATGCGGCCGGCGGCTTCCATGCGTGAGAACAGTCGCGTGCCTGGATACGGCGTCTGAATGTGAAAGGTCGCTGTCGTCAGGCCGTGCTCGATGCCCCAGTCCACCGTCCGCTGGAAGACCGTCTCGTCATCGTCGTCCATGCCGAAGACGAAGCTGCCGTTGATCATGATGCCCAGGTCGTGCAGCCGCCTGGCCACCGCGGCGTAGTCGCGGCCGAGGTTCTGGCGCTTGTTGCTCTCGACGAGATTCCCCGGCGCGAGCGACTCAAAACCGACGAACAGGCTGCGCAGGCCCGCTTCTGCTGCGCGTTCGACGATGTCGCCGCGCAGGATGGAGTCCACCGTCGCGGCGCCCTGAAAGAGCCGCCTCATGCCGCGCATGCCGTCAAACAGCGCGGCTGCGAAGCGGCGATCGCCGAACAGATGATCGTCCAGGAAGTAGAGATGCCGGCCTGGCAGTCTGTCGATCTCCGCCAACGCGTCTTCGACGCGTTGGGTGTAGAACGAACGGCCACCGCTGAAAAACGCGTCCTTGTAGCAGAAGTCGCAGTGCTGCGGGCATCCGCGCGTGACGACGATCGAGTTGGGGACGAGATACGAGTGGCGCCGAATCAGATCGCGGCGTATCGGGGGCAATCGCTCGAGCGTGCGGCCCGCGGTGGACACGTAGCGGCTGAGAGGCCGTCCGGCGCGGAAGTCGTCGAGAAAGGCCGGAAACGTCTGCTCACCAGGACCCAGGAAGACGGCGTCTGCGTGCGCGGCGGCCTCGTCGGGCAGCGCCGTCACATGAAGGCCGCCCAGCGCCACAAACACGCCTTTGCTCCTGTACCGATCGGCCAGCGCGTACGCGCGGCGTGCGTTGGTGATGTAGACCTGAATAACCACGAGGTCCGGGCGATCGTTCGTCTCGACGCGCTCGACGTGTTCGTCCACGATGACCGCTTCGTCATCGTCGCGAAGATACGCAGCGAGCGTGGCAAGGCCGAGCGGCGGAAACAGGGAGTACTTGATCGGACGCCAGAACGGGCTGGTTGCCTCGGTCAGTGCCGGCAGGAGGAATGTCGCGCGAAGGTGGGAGCGGTAAGTCACGAAGTGCTTTGTATCATAAAGACAGCGCAGCCGCGAATTCGGAGCCCCACGCCTCGGGGCGTGCGGGGAACGTCGAGCCCGGGACAATAGCGCGGCCTTGATCCAGAATGTCTGTCTCGCATTCATGACGGAGAAGGAGAGACAGATGAAACGATCGGCATTGTTCATCACTGGCGCAGCCGCGCTGCTCGTCGGGATCTCGATTGGCGCGCTCGCGCAGCAACCCGCCGCACCCGCCGGTCCGCAGCCGTACTTCGTCGGCAATCGCCTTGGTATGCCGATCAACCCGGCGACGGATGGCAAATTCGACGCGATGTCGAAAAACGTCAAGGTCTACGGCTCGGTCTACTCGGCCGAGAGCTGCTCGTACGATGCGACGCGCGGCGTGATCGTCGCGCCAAATCGTGGCGTCGGACAGAACGTGCAGACCAACAACGCGTGGATCACATTCCTCAACCATGACGGGTCGGTCCACACCTCGCGCTGGATCGGGATCCAGAATCCAGGCGATCGGGCCAATCTGAAGCCGCCACTCGTGCTGAATGAACCGCTCGGCAGCGACATCGCCGGCGGCATCCTCTACCTCGCCGATCGCGACGGCGGCACCGGCCCGAACGATCCCGCCGTCTCGGTCGTCCGCAAGTTCGACATGAAGACCGGCATGCCCGCCGGCGAGATCAAGGTGGACAAGTCAACCGGCTTCAATGACCTCGAAGTCACAGACGACGGAACGATCTACGCGACACAGACAGGTGGGGGCGGACAGAACCCCGATGCCTCGACGTGGCAGGTGTGGAAGATCACCCCGAGCGGCAGTGCGTCGATCTTCATTCAGGGCGCCCCGCTCCGTCAGCCCAACGGCATCGCCTTCGATGAAAAAGGCAACATCGTCGTCATCAACATCGGCAACGACGAGGTGCTGACATTCGGTCAGGATGGCAAGTTGCTCAAGACGGAGAAGGCCGTCCAGGCAGGCAACGATGGCTTGGTGATCATGAAGGACGGGACAAAGTACGTGAGCAGCGTCGTGAACGGCGGCGTGTCGCGCATTCGTCCCGGGAAGCCGGCGGAGCTCATCGCCCAAAACATCCCCAACCCGGCGTCGATGTGCTACGACTCGGGCGCGAATCAGCTGGTGATTCCGATGAACGCCAACAACGCCTTGGCGTTTATTCCGTTGAAGTAGGGAGGGCGGTCCTTTCGGACCGGCCGGCTTACGCAGCAGTCCGCGCGGGGTCGCGATTCTGGAGGTGCTTGAGCAAAGCCAGAAGCGCGACTTCGTCCGCACGGAGCCCCGCTCTCGCCGATGAGCGTATCTTGCGACTGAAGACAGCGGCCATCGTGCCGTCCCGGTAGGAATCCACGACACCGGGGTGCACGTAAGACTTGCGGCATACCGACGGCGTGTTGCCCAGCATGCCGGCCACCGCCTCGATGGCCACGTTCACGCAACGCTCCGTCTCACGCTTGGTGTCTTGCGGCGGCACCTCGCGCAGCGCGGTGGCGGCCAAAACCGTACCCGACCACGTGCGGAAGTCCTTCGCTGTGAACTCCTGGCCGGTGATTTCCTTCAAATAGCCGTTGATGTCACCAGAGTCCACGACCTGCGCGTCGCCTGCCTCATCGATGTACTGAAACAGCTCCTGCCCAGGCAGATCGCGGCAATGCTTGACGACGCGCGCGAGGCGGCGGTCGGTGACCTTCACTGAATGGCGCACACCACTCTTGCCGCGGAATTGAAACTGCAGCGTGCAGCCGTTCACGCGGACATGACGCGCGCGCATTGTGGTGAGCCCGAACGACTGGTTCGCGCGCACGTACTCTTCGTTGCCGACACGAATCAGGCTCTTCTCGAGCAGCTGCACGATCGTCGCGAGGACCTTGTTGCGCGGCAGACCCTGTTGCTGGAGATCGGCATTCGTGCGGCGGCGGACCTGCGGGAGCACATCGGCAAACGCCTGCAGACGATCGAACTTCGTCTCGTCGCGATGGGCGCGCCATGCCGCATGATAGCGGTGCTGCTTGCGGCCTTTCGCGTCACGTCCGGTCGCCTGCAGGTGACCGCGCGGGTCGGAACAGATCCACACGTTGGTCCACGCCGGCGGAACCGCGAGCGCGCGGATGCGATCGAGTACTGTGGTGTTGCGGATTGTTTTTCCGTCGGTGCCGATGTAAACGAAGCCCTCTCCGCACTTCCGGCGCGTGATTCCGGGCTGTTCGTCGCGGACGTAACGCAGGCCGGCCGTCGCCGCTGCGGTGAGCGGACAGGTAGACATCGGACGTTTTGTCCGGCGTTTACGAGGCGGTCGGAAGGCCCGAACTCGGCGCACGAAGAGCTGTTGTGTGCAAAATGTTCGCCGTCCGAAATCCGCACAGCTTTTCGCACCTAGGCGCTATCATCACCGTCGGAATTCTGACGGCTGACCGGACATTCTGGGGAGTGTGATGACCAAGACGACCCTCGGAGGTGTGCTCGCCATTGCAGTCGGGTGCACAGCGGCAATGCTCGAAGCGCAAGGGGGACGCGGCGGCGGTGGAGCCCCGGCTCCTCGCCCTGTCGGAGGCCCAGGAAAGATCGAACGGATCACCGTCCACGGCAAAGCACTCGAGGGCAATCTCGAAGGCGACTCACCCGATCGCGATGTCACGGTGTATCTCCCACCAGCGTATGCGAGCGATCAGAGCCGGCGCTTCCCTGTCGTGTATCTGCTGCACGGCTACGGCGGACGCGAAGACACGTTCACCGCGCGGCTCGCAAGTCTGCAGGAGAGCGGCGATCGACTGGCGATCGCGCAAGGCTTCAGCAGTGCGATCGTCGTCACGCCGAGTGCGTTCACGCTCCACAAGGGCAGCATGTACTCGAACTCGCCGACTACCGGCGACTGGGAGCGCTTCGTTGCTGAAGACCTCGTCACGTACATGGACGCCAACTACCGTACGCTGCCAAGCCGCTTGAGCCGTGGCCTGGCCGGTCACTCGATGGGTGGCTACGGTGCGCTGAAGATCGGGATGAAGCGGCCGGATGTCTTCGGCGCGCTCTATGTGATGAGCGCGTGCTGCCTGGCGGCGAATCGGAATCCGCGACCCGAAAGCATGGCGGCTGTCGAAGCCATCAAGACGCGTGAACAAGCGGAAGAAGCGGCGAAGGCGCCGGGGTTCGGTCCCTCGACGACCCTCGCATCGGCCGCAGCGTGGTCGCCGAATCCGAAGAACCCGCCGCTCTTTCTCGACCTGCCCGTCAAGGACGGCAAGGTGCGACCGGACATTGTCGCCAAGTGGGTGGCCAACTCGCCGCTCGAGATGCTCGAGCAGCACGTGGCGAACCTCGGTAAGTACTACTCGATTGGTATCGAGATCGGAACGAAGGACCCGCTGCTCGCGTCGAACCAGCAACTGCATGCGGCGCTGACCAAGCTGCGCGTGCCGCACTACTACGAAGAGTACGACGGCGACCACACCAGCAAGGTGCGCGAGCGCATCGAGGCGAACGTGCTGCCGTTCTTCGCGCGGAACCTGGTCGCGCCGGCGAACCCGACCAACCCGCAGATTCAGCCATGAAACGCGCGGCTGCGACTACCGCTTCACGATCGCGCCGGCCTTCATGACCAGTTTCACTTTGTGCAGCACCGAGATGTCCTTCGTCGGATCGCCGTCAACGGCGATGAGGTCGGCTTGCAGACCCTGCCCGACCTTGCCGACCTGCGTTTCCATGTGCAGCACTTTCGCGTCGATCGACGTGGCGGATTTCAGCGCGTCGGGCGGGGTCATACCGTAGGCCACCATCAGCTCGAGCTCGCGCGCGTTGTCGCCGTGGGCAAAGACGCCGACGTCGGATCCGCTGGCGATCGTCACGCCGGCATCCAGCGCGGCTTTGAAACTTGCGCGCTTGCGCTGGATTCCCTGCGGTTCCGGATCCTGTCCGGGCCGCCAGCCGGCGTACTGACTGGTCGCGTGCCCGGCCGCGAGCGTCGGGCACAACGCAACGCCGTGCTCGACCATCAGCTTGAAGATTTCCGGCGTTCCGCCGTCGCCATGCTCGATCGTCCCCGCGCCGGCGAGAATCGCACGCCGCATGGCTTCAGGCGTCGACGCGTGCACCGCGACGGGTCGCCCGAGGCTTCGTGCCGTCTCGACGATCAGTTTCATTTCTTCCTGCGAAAACGTGGGCGTCGTCTCGCCGCGCGGACCGGCGCGGTAGTCGCCGTACACCTTGATCCAGTCGGCGCCCCTCCCTGCCTGATCGCGGACCACGCGAATCAGCGAGTCGCCGTCGGCCTCCTCGGCGCCCTGCGGAACGTTCCACTCAGCTGGAAATCCCTTCGGACCGTACGTGCCAGTCGCCACGATCGCCCTCGTCACGACGAGCATCCGCGGTCCGGCAATGATCCCCTGATTGACCGCTTGCCTGAGCCCGACGTCGGAGTAACCCGCGCCTTCGGTGCCGAGGTCGCGGATCGTGGTGAATCCCGTGTCGAGCGTGGCCTTGAGCGACACCGTCGCGCGCGCGATGCGGAGCGCGAGCGGCTCGTGCGCGACCTGATCGTTCCAGCTCGTCTCGTTGTACGGATGCAGCAGGACGTGCGAGTGGGCGTCGATCAAACCCGGCAGAACAGTCATGCCGGGGAGATCGATCGTCTCCGCGCCGGCAGGCAGGGTCATGCTCGCCGCCGGTCCCGCGGCTTCGATACGTTGACCGCGCACGACGACTACCCAGCCCTGGTGCGGCTGTGCGGACTCGCCATCGAAGACTCGTGCAGGTTTCAGGACGTAAGTCGTCGCGCCGCCACCCGCGCCACCACCGCGACCGCCTTGCGCGACTAATGCGGGACCAAGCGCAAGAAGCAGGACCGGGACAATGACTCGACGCATGAGAAACCTCAGCGCAGCACCAGTGGCTGCGTTCCGACAATGAGGATAGTTCGGATTACACGCGCGAATACCATCCGGGACAGGAGTCTCAGTCGCGGTGTTATCATGCCGCGCGTCGTTGAGGACCGTCACAGGAGGTAGATCATGAGGATCGGCATTCGCGTCGTGGTCGCGATGGGGTTGCTGGGGCTGGCCGTCGCGCTGCCGCGTGCCGAGACGCGCACCTCAGACGCAATGAACGCGAAGGAGAAAGCCAACCTACAGCATGTGCGGAACTGGTGGCTCGAGTGCCTCGAGGGCCGCAACCTCGACGCCACGGCCAAGTATCAGGCCGACAGCTACATTCAGCACAACATCAACTTTCCGACCGGCCGCGCCGGTTTCGTGAAGATCTTTGGCGAGCGGTTCAAAGCCGCGGGCGGGCCCGTGACACCGCCTCCCAAGGAGTTCGCGAATCCCCCGGTCGTCCAGTTCGCGAAAGGCGATTTCGTGGTGCTCGTCTGGGAGCGCGAAGGGAAAGATCCGGCCGACCCGTCGAAGACCTACAAGTACAACACCTACGACATGCTGCGCATCGAGAACGGCAAAGTGGCCGAGCATTGGGACTACGCGCTGAAAGCCAAAGGCACTCCGCGTGGCGGTGCGCCGGACGGTATCGACTACGACAAGGTGAAGTTCGACTACTCGCCGCAGGAAAAGAAGAACCTCGAGATCGCAACGGTGGAATTCAAGGACATCCTGCAGTACGGCCATGTCGAGCTCGCCGAGAAGGTCATGGCGCCGACCTACATTCAGCACAACCCCAACGTGCCGACCGGACGCGCCGCGTTCGTCGAGTTCTTCAGTCGCATTAGGAAGCCCGAGCCGATTCAGGCCGGCTGGAAGAGCAAGCCAACGCTGATGTTCGCGAGCGGCCCCTACGTCTTCCTCATCGTCAAGCGCGCGGAGAAGGATCCGGACGATCCCAATCAGACTTATCCGGCGTACTGGTTCGACATGGTTCGGGTTGAAAACGGGATGATTCAGGAGCACTGGGACGCGGCGACGAAGAATTGAGTTACAGTGGTTTTGCTATGACGACACGCCGCGACTTCGTCCGAATCGCCAGCGTCACCACAGCCGGCGCACTGCTGACCTCGCCCGTGTTTGGCGCCGGCGAGCCGGCGCTGGGTCTGATCTTTCCGCCGAAGGACTACCCCATTCCTCCGGACGCGAAACGGCTGTATCCGTCGGGCGTCGAGTTCCTAGGCGATGGCGTCGGGCTGCCTGGCGGCATGACGATCCAGGGCTACGAAGAAGCGATTCCGCGTGTGGTCCCGGTGGCTGAAGCGCTGGCCAAGCGTGGCGCCAAGGTCATCTCCGTCTTCGGGTCGTCGCTGACGTTCTACAAGGGCCGGCAGTTCCACGAGGAACTGATGCAGCGCGTCACGAAGGCAACCGGCGTGAAGTCAACGACGCAGAGCAACGGTCTGCTCGACGGCCTGCGCACGGCGGGCGCCAGGCGCGTCGCGCTCGCCACGGCGTACACCGACGAGGTGACGGGCCGACTGAAGATCTTCCTCGAGGAGTACGGATTCGAGGTCACAGCCGCCAAGGGACTTGGGGTGATCTCGGTTCCCGAAGGCATGAACACGCAGCCGATCCTGCACAAACTCGGCATGGAATCCTACGCGGCGTCGCGCAAGGCCGATGCGCTGGTGCTGTCCTGCGGCGCCTTGCGCACGCTGGATGTGATCGTTCCGCTCGAGAAAGAGATCGGCGCGCCGGTGGTGTCGTCCACACCGCACGGACTCATGAACGGCGTGCGGATGCTCGGCTTGAACCCGCGCGTACAAGGCTTCGGGATGGTCTTCGCAAAGGCCTGATCTTCTGCGTAGTGTCCGCCTTCAGGCGGACTGGGTGTTCTTCATGACTCGAATCTCTGTACTCCTGCTTCTGGTCGGTGTGTGCGCGTGCTCGCGGCCGGCGGAACCGCCAGCTGCAGCGGCAACCAATACAACCGCGCCGGTCGCTGTCGCGAAAATGCCGACCCTCGACGCCGGTCGCATGCTCGCCGACATCAAGACGCTGTCGTCCGATGAGTTCGAAGGTCGCGCGCCTGGATCGAAAGGCGAAGAGCTCACCGTCAAGTTCCTCGAGGATCAGTTCAAGAAGATCGGGCTCCAACCCGGCAACACCGACGGCACATTCATCCAGCCGCTGCCGCTGGTCGGCATCACGGCGAGCAATACCAAGCCACTGACGATTGCCGGCAACGGCAAGAAGGCGACGTTCAAGTGGCGCGATGACCTGGTGGCATGGACCAAGCGCGTCGCCGACACGTCATCGCTCGAGAACTCCGAGATGATCTTCGCCGGCTACGGAGTCACCGCTCCCGAGTTCAAGTGGGACGACTTCAAGGACGTGGACGTCAAGGGCAAGACGATCGTCGTGCTGGTCAACGATCCGCAGATCCCCAGCGCCTCCGATCCGTCGCAGCTCGACCCGTCGATGTTCAACGGCAAGGCGATGACCTACTACGGCCGCTGGACCTATAAGTTCGAGGAAGGCGCCCGACGCGGCGCCGCCGGCATCCTCATCGTCCACGAGACGGGGCCGGCCGGCTATCCCTTCTCTGTCGTCCAGGGCAATCTCAACGAGCGCTTCGATCTCGTCACACCCGACAAGAACATGGGACGTGCGTCGATCGAAGGATGGGTCTCGCTGGATGCGGCCAAGAAGATTCTGTCGATGGCCGGTCAGGACTTCGATGCGCTGAAGAAGCAGGCGCTGACGCGCGAGTTTCGGCCGGTACCGCTCGGACTGCAGGCGTCGGTGGCGATCCGCAACTCGCTGCGCACGATTCAGTCGAAGAACGTCCTCGCCAAGCTGGAAGGCAGCGACCCGCAGCTCCGCGACCAATGGGTCGTCTACACCGCGCACTGGGATCACCTGGGCATCGGCGCGCCCGTGAACGGCGACAAGATCTACAACGGCGCGCTCGACAACGCGTCCGGTGTGGCGCAGGTGCTCGAGATCGCGCGCGCCTTTACCGCCGTCGAACCGCGGCCGAAACGGTCGGTGCTGTTCCTGATGGTCGGCGCCGAAGAACAGGGACTGCTCGGCTCGCAGCACTACGCCGAGCAGCCGATCTACCCACTGGCGAAGACACTCGCGGGTATCAACATCGACGGCGTAAACCAGTGGGGACGCACCAAGGACATCACCGTGATCGGCATGGGCGCGTCCGATCTGGACGACTACCTCCGCGACGCCGCCGCCACCCAGGGGCGCACGCTGCGTCCCGATCCTGAATCAGAGAAGGGCTTCTACTACCGCTCGGATCACTTCAACTTCGCGAAGAAAGGCGTGCCGGCGCTCTACACCGACACCGGCATCGACTTCGTCGGCAAGCCGCCCGAGTACAGCCAGCAAAAGCGCGACGAGTACACCAACAAGGACTACCACGCGCCGTCCGACCAGGTGAAACCTGACTGGGATCTCACTGGCGCGGCCGACGATGCGCAGCTGCTGTTTCTGGTGGGCTATAACGTGGCCAAGGCCGCGAAGTTCCCGGAGTGGAAGCCGGGCAACGAGTTCAAAGCGACTCGCGACGCGATGTTGAAGTAACGGCGGGTCTTTAGACCCGCCGTGAAAGATCTCGCGGCGCCTTTGAAATGTTCGCGCCGCGGCTGCGACTGTCTCTACATTTCTCGCCAATTTAGCGCGCTCCGGCCCTGGCACTGCCGTTGCTCTTCTATCGGGCGCAAGGGCACGGCAATGCTTCGACTCACAGTTCTCCTCATCGTCGTCACCTTGACCGGCTTACCGGTCCTTCCCGCCGCATGCCTCACCTGGTGCGGCGAACACAGGACGACAATCGGGTTCTGTCATGACGAGGCAGTGAAGAACGGGTTGCCCGTCGTTTCCGCCGCGACCGTCACGTGCACAGCCCTTCTGGCCGACGGCACGTTCGTTCGCGAGGAAGCGCGACCCGTTCTTCACGCCGTGCAGACGCTGCCCGTGTTCGGTGCGGTTGCCCCGCCGCCGACGGCTCCCCTGCTGGCACACCTGCATCGCGGCGTGATCGACCCGCCGCTGAACGCACGGCTCGTTCTTCGCGTGTAAGACCGGCCGCTCGATCGTTCACGGCCGTGCGTGCGCACGGTCACGATGAATGGCGTCGGTATGCAGAAAGGCTGGGTCGTCATGACACGCTTCACTCTTTTCGCCACTGTTGCCTTTGCGCTGCTGGTTCCGACGGTAGCCACCGCGCAAGCGCCGTATGTGTATCGTCCGGAGCTTCGCACCTGGGTATTCGTGCCGAAAGCGGCTCCTGGCGCGGTCACGCCGCGTACTCCTGGTGAGAACATCGTCCGCCATGAAGCGATGGCCACTGCCTATCGCGGCACCCGCATGGCGCAAGCCGCCGTGCACTGCGATCGGATGGTCAAAGAAGCGCGCGAAGCGCTGCGCCGTGAGTTCTGATCAGGAATGGGCCGGCGCGCCCTGCGCCGGCCCGCATTCGTCGCGACACGCTCTACGCAGTCGTTCTCTGATGCCCAGGATCGAGATCGGGATGGTCTTTGACTATGGGTTTGATGAGATCGAGATAGATCGCAGCTATCACTTCGGCCGTCCGCTTCCGATAGCCCTCGAATATGTCCGGCGCTTCGTGTTGAACGAGTCGAAGAGTCTCGTTCAACGCTGCGGAGGCGCCGAGCAGCTCTCGGACGATTTCTTCTGCGGCTGCTCTGGTCATATCTTCCTTTCGAGCCATGGCTCAGACTTCGCTGAAGAAACAGCCGACAGCCATGACGATTGCTAGGACCACAACGAGTGTCCACCATACGCTGCCGCGCCTCATGGCGAGGAAGCCGCAGATTGCCGCTCCTAATTGCATCATGACGCAGAGCTGGTAGTTGTTGAGGGTGGACAGCAGCGGCGGTCGGCCGGCGTCGCGAAGATGAAAGTTGTATTGGAAGATGACAGCACTCCCAACGAAGAGCACCAGGCTCGCTGTGCCCAACCATGAAATCCGTCGAGCGAAACCAGTCACCGTTATGCCCACTCGTGCTCGACTGCTCGCGCGGCCAGTCGAATGAAGCTGTTCGATCGATCAACGAACAGCCAGCACAAGAAGCACTCCGTCGGAAGCTTCGGTAGACTGCACGGCGCTGTCGCCGGCTGCCCCATTCCGACGGCAAGCATTGACATGCCCATAGAGCTCACGTCGGTCGGTGGGTCAATTGCGACGAACTCGACACCTGAGAACGTGATCCGACCACGCCGGTAACGTTCTTCTTCATCGAGGTTGACGCTGACGTCCAGCTCGAGTTCCAAAACAACCCGCAGGCCTTCATAGTCGATGTGCAACTTCACGAGCTCGGCGTCGTGAAGGCCGTTTGGTAACGTTCGTTCGAGTTCCTGCAGTGTCATACGGCACCTTGACGTGAACCTGCGACGCACTCATTGAACGTCCGAACGATCCTGAACGGCCCGAACGACCGAACGGTCCGAACGACTCGAACGATCCGCTATCTCGCGGATAGCAGCCACCACCAACTCCGGCTCGTCGAACTGCACCCAGTGCGTGCTGCGCGCCGCGATGACGTGACGGCCGGCGTGTGAGGCGCGCGCCAGCATGCCTTGCGCGTCGATCTGTTCTTGTGGTTGATTGCCGCTGGAGATCACGATCGTGGGGATCTCCGCAGGCGTGACGATCCGCGCGATGGTGGCCCCGTCGCGCTCGAGCGCCGCCAGATGACCGGCCATCGATCGGTAGCACTTGGGCCGCGACCAGAACTCCTGCATCAGCGGATACGTGGCTGGCGGCAGCTTGCGCACCTCGCCAACCAGCCGCGCCAGCGTCTGCGCGGCAGTCTCCCCGAACAGTCTCGAAAAGCGCTGCGGCGCGGACGGCGCTCCACCGATGAGCAGCGCCAGACACGCTCGCGGTATACCGACGTGCGCGAGCCACGCTCCCACGTGTGCAAGGCGTTGTGCGCGACGCAGCCGGTAGGCGCGCTCCGGATCCGGAGTGAGCCACTCGATGGCCGGATCGACGAGGACCAGTCCTGCGACGGCCTCCGGATGACGCATGGCGTAGCCGCGAACGACGAAGCTGCCGAACGAATGTCCGACCAGGATGCAGCGCTCGCCTTGCGCCACCTTCGCCAGCACCGCGGCCAGCTCGCTGACGATCCGATCAAAGGTCCGCGGTGATGAAGGGACATCGCTCCACGCCAGGCCAGCGCGGTCGTACATGCACACGCGTGTGAAGCGAGCTACCGCAGGCTGCACGCCGACCCAGCTCAGGGACGAGGCGGCAATTCCCGATTCGAGGAGAACGGGCGGACTGCCGGACCCGCTGCAGGCCACGTGCAGTCGATGGCCACCGACGTCGATCAGCTCTCCCGGCGGAGGGAACCGGCGCGATGCCGAACGGCCGGCAATCTCCTGGTAGAGGACGCCCACCGCGGCCAGCGCGACGAGCACGGCAACGATGACGATCATGGCCGGCGCGCGTTCAGCCTTTCACGACGTAGCCCCGCTGGGCGAGCACGTCGCGCACGCGCGGCCGCAGGTCACCCTGCAGCTCAACTCCGCCATCGACCACCGTCCCACCAGTCCCGCAGGCGCGCTTCAACTCCTGACTGAGCTCCTTCAGGAACTCCGCGTTCTGCGGCAACCCGTACACAACGGTGACAGTCTTGCCACCGCGGCCTTTCTTCTCCACGCGCACCTTCGCGACGATCCGCGACGGGAGGGGAACATCGGCGGCGTGTCGTGTGCTGCACTGGCAGTCTCGCTGCGGCCAGCCGCACACGGGACACTTGCCGGCGGTTTCCGTGGAGTACACGAGACGCGCATTGTTCTTGAGAGTCACTGACTCAGTGTACGCTCGTTCTTCGTCATGGCCCTCACCGCGACCATCTACAACTTCGACATCGAGCTCTCGGACACGGATCGTCACGTCTATGAGACGCTCGCGCTGCGGGTCGCGCGCCATCCGTCGGAGTCCGAGGAGTACCTGGTCGCGCGAGTCATCGCGTACCTGCTGGAATTCACCGAAGGGATCGAGTTCTCTCGCGGCGTTTCCACTCCTGACGAGCCGGCGATCGCCGTGCGCGATCTCACCGGCGCCCTCATCGGGTGGATCGACATCGGCACGCCTGATGCCGGCCGGCTGCACAAAGCCACGAAGCTCGCGGCACGTGTGGCCGTCTACACGCACAAGGATGCGACGCAGTATCTGAAACAGCTCGCCGGCAAGACGATCTATGGTGCAGACACGTTGGAGCTGTACGGCATCGATCGAGCGCTGATCGCCTCGCTCGTCGCACGTCTCGAACGCCGTCTCGCCTTCAGCGTGTCGGTCAGCGATCGTGAATTGTACGTGTCGATCGGATCTGATCAGCTCACCGGCAGGGTTGTTCGATTGTTACGCGGCCCTTCTCTTTCCTGATTCTTTGTTCGGCACGTGCTTCAGCACTGTCAGCAGTGCCACTTCCTCGGCGCGCAGACCGGTCGCTGACTTCCCCACTGCTTTGGAACGGCGGTCGAGCACCTTCTCCAGCGAACCCTCGACATAGCAGTCGATGACACCCGGATGCACGTACGACTTGCGGCAGACCGCCCGGGTGTTTCCCAGGAGACCGGCGACGGCATCAACGGCCAGCAGCACGTTCTTCTCGCTGTGTGTCTTCGTCCTTCCCGGCTGCAGTTCCCGCAGCGCGCAGACGGCGAGCACGCTTGCCCACCAGGTGCGGAAGTCTTTCGACGTGAACTCCTCGCCGGTCACTTCTCTCACGTAGTTGTTGATATCGCCAGAGCCGACGCGCTGACGTCTACCGTTCTCGTCCACGTATTGAAACAGCTCTTGACCGGGCAGGTCGCGGCACTGCTTCACGACGTGCGCGAGACGCCAGTCGTTGACGTCGATGGTGTGGTGCTTGCCGCTCTTGCCGCGGAACTGGAACTGCAGCGTGCCACCCCGCACCTTCACGTGCCGGTCACGCAGCGTGGTCAGTCCGAAGGAGTGGTTCTGCTTCGCGTACTCCTCGTTGCCGACGCGAATGAGACTCCGCTCGAGCAGCTGCACGATCGTGGCGAGCACCTTGTTGCGGGGCAGACCCGGCCGCGCCAGATCGGCCTGCGTCCGTCGTCTCAGGACCGGCAACGCGCGCGCGAACGCCTGCATGCGATCGAACTTGGTCTCATCGCGCGTCTTTCGCCAGTCTGGATGATAGCGATACTGCTTGCGCCGTTTGGCGTCACGGCCGGTGGCTTGAAGGTGCCCGCGTGGATCCGGACAGATCCACACGTCCGTCCATGCCGGGGGGATGGCCAAAGCGCGGATGCGTGCGACGACGTCCTTCCGTCGGACGGCCTGGCCGCTCACACCGACGTAGCGAAACCCGCTGCCCGATTTGATCCGTCGAATGCCAGGACCCTGATCGGTGACGTATCGCAACCGCGCCATCGCCGCCGACTTGGCCGGATGGAGTCCAGGCTGAGGCACGAACCTGGAGGCTGCAAGACGCTCGCCTGACCGCGAAAATGCTCAGTTCGAACCGACGATGCGGAGATTCTTCGGAGGCGACGGCGGTCCACCGAGCCGATACTCGTCGGCGCCAATGTCTGCCGAGCCGGCCGGACGCGGGTGGCCATCCCAGTCGGTCGCCGCGTCCACTGACACGTCCGTGACGTGATCGAGCAACGCGGTCGCGGTCGCCACCACGTGCAGATCGCCGGCGGCCGCGTTCCGGAACATCTCGGGCGTGGCATGCGTGTAATTGCCAGTCACCGTCGCCGATGCACCATCACGGAGCGTAATCGCACTGTCGAGGGCATTGTTCGCGATGACCACACCAGTGGTATCGGGGAACCGGTACTCGATCGCGTTCGGATACGTGCGACCGATCAGGATCGTATTGTGCAGCACGTGAGTGTTCGGCGAATCGGCCACTGCAATCGCTGCGTCGCCAGCAACCGATCGATAGATGAAGTTGTTTCTGACGATGCCGCCCGTGTGATCGTCGGGCGTCCGTTCGACGAGTCCGAGCGCGATCTCACGCTGGCAATTCATGAACGTGTTGCTGTCCACGATCGAATTGGTCGAGGCGTTCCACATCAGGATCGCCGGTCCGGCCAGACCCTGCGGCGCGCGAATGTTCCTGAACAGATTGTGCCGGATGATCCAGTTGTCGCCGGTGTGGACGTCTACACCGTTCGTGTAGGTGTTGCGGCTGGTCGTCTCGTACTCGATCACCGAGTACTCGACGGTCCCGTTGTCCACACCGCCACCGGCGCCATCCGGGTTTGCCTTGATGAACTGCTGGCCGGCGTTCACCAGCCTCACGTTGTGAATCAGCGGCGACTGCGTGCCGGCGTTGAAATTGATCGGATGGTTGTAGATGTCGCGAATGGTCAGGTTGGCGATCGTCACACCGTGCACGTTGCCACCCACCCAGATTCCGAACGGCGTCCCACCATCGCTCGATCCGCTCATGCCTTTGCCGACCAGCACCACATCGTCTCGGTTGTTGGTCGCACCACGAATGCCGACGTTGGTGAAGCGGCCGTTGATCGAGAGCGGCGCTTCGAGCTCGTACGTGCCTGGGGCGATGATGATCGTGGTGTTCGAGGCGATGGACGCGACGGCGCTCGCCAGCTCCGCCATCGTGGACACCTGAACGACTGCCCCGGTGGGTGGCGGCAACGGCGGAGCCGGGATGTACGGTCCAGCCTGCGCAAGTGCGGACCCGCACAGGACAACCACGGCCGTTACGAAAGCAGGCCTCACGGTATGTCGTGAGGAGCAAAGACTCCGCCACGTACGAAACTCGACATGGACACTCGATCGGGACGGCACCGCCGAGTTGTTGGGAGCGCTGTTACACTTTTCTACACTCTTCTACAAACCAGAATGGACATCCCGCGTCGGCACTTCATCCTGCTATCGGCTGCCTTTCTACTTCAGCCGGGCACCTCGGCCTCGAAGCGAGACATGATCGTGCGGTCAGCTCGTCCTCTGGATCTCGAGATGCCGCTCGCCGGCTTCTCCGACTACATCACGCCGATCGACCGGTTCTTCGTTCGCACGCACGTCTACACGCCGCGCGTGGACCGCGACCAGTGGCGGCTGAGTCTCGAAGGCGACCTCACCACTCCGCTCACGCTGACGATCGACGACCTTCGGCGGATGCCGTCGGCCGAGGTGGTCAGCGTGCTCGAATGCGCCGGCAACGGCCGCGGTTTCTACGAGCCCTCCATGCCTGGCCTGCAGTGGGGGCACGGCGCCGTCGGCAATGGACGATGGCGCGGCGTGCGGCTCGCCGATGTGCTCAAACGCGCCGGCTTGAAATCGTCAGCGAAGGAAGTCCTCTTCAACGGCGCGGACGTGCCGATTGGGATGATGCCCGACTTCCAACGATCGATCCCGATCGCCAAGGCACTGCATCCCGCGACGCTCCTCGCCTACGAGATGAACGGCGAGACGCTTCCCGTCGAACACGGCTTTCCGCTGCGTCTCATCGTCCCGGGCTGGGCCGGTGACTCATGGATCAAATGGGTCACATCGATCTCAGTGCTCGACCGTGAACATGATGGCTTCTGGATGGCTCGCGCGTATCGCCATCCCGGACGCGGCGTGCCACCAGGCACGTCAGTCCCTCCGGAGCAAATGCAGCCGGTGACGAGTCTGCGGGTGAAGAGCGTGATCTACGACCCTCGAGAGCCCGCGAGCCTTGTGGCCGGCAAGCCGATCACGTTTCGTGGCGCGGCGTGGAGCGGGGACGCGGGACCTGTGACCCGCGTGGAGGTCAGCGTTGACGAAGGCCGCAGCTGGTCGAGCGCGACGATGCCTGGCAACCAACGAACGGACTTCGGCTGGCGATTGTGGAGTTATCGGTGGACCCCGCGGCGCGAGGGCGAGTACACCCTCATGACGCGAGCGCGCGATGCGGCGGGCAACACGCAACCGCTCGAGCAGGAATGGAATCCGTCTGGCTACCTCTGGAACGTCGTGCCACGCGTCAGCGTGCGCGTGTCTCTCGGAGCGGAAGGTGGCATTGGCGACGGCATCCAACAGCCATTACCGCCGCCGGCGCTCAAGACGTCATGTCTCGCCTGTCACGACGATGATGTCATTCGTCAGCAGCGCCTCACCCGGGCGCAGTGGGACGCCGAGATCAACAAGATGGTCGGCTGGGGAGCGAAGGTCTCCGATCAGGATCGCAGCGTCCTGCTCGATTACCTGGCCGATCGTTACGGCCCTCGACCGCGTTGACGCGCAGGCTGAAGCCTGCGCTCTACGCACACATCGGCTAATTCGTACCGGCGCCGCCGCTGCCGACGATCGACTGCATCACCGCTGTCTCGAAGCTATATCCTAGCCGGTCCGAAAGGACCGGCCCTACGGCTTCAGCTTCACGAGGAACGCCGGGTTGTCCTTGAACATCAGCGTCAGGTCGGCGTCCGAGATCCCCGCGGCACGCAGCGCCTTCGCCGCCAGCGCGAGCGTGTCGGTGTGATTGGCGCGGCCGGCGAGCCCGGCGTCGCTGCCAACAATGAAGTGGCTGGCACCGATGTCTTTCAACGCGGCCAGCGCGCGACGCTTCGGCTCACCCTCAGCGGTCACCGCGCCCCCGGTGAGCTCGATGAACGCCCCCAGGTTCGCCGCTTCGCGCAGCTGTTCGATCGACATCCACGTGAACTGTGGATCGAGCAGCGGATGTGTGACGATCAGCCGCCTCACGCCGGCCGCCTTCGCGGCTTTGAGAATCTGAAGCGTCTCTTCCGGCGTCACGTGCCCGGTCGCCAGGGTCAGGTCGTGCTGGGCGACGATGGCGATGACTTCATGCACTTCGGGAAGCAGTTTCCCGTCTCGAGACACGCGCACGAACGGCCGCTGCTCCTTGTTGTACCGCACCTCGTGCTCGGAGTCGTGCGTCGGCATCCAGACGATGCGCCCGTAACCACCGACGACATCCGCCATGTAGCGAACCGCCTGCGGGTTCACGCCACCAGTCGGTGTGTCGAGCGTGACGGAGCCAAAGACCTCGAAGCCGGGCGTGGCGTATTTGCGAGCCAGATAGGCAATGCCGGCCGTCTCGCTCCAGTGATTCTTCAACACCAGTCCGCGCAAGCCGCGATCCTTTGTCAGACGCGCGATCTCAAACGCATCGGCATAGCGCGGATAGCTGTCCGGATCGTGATGCGCGTGCAGGTCAATCGCGCCGATGATCGCCGGATCGGTCAGATGCTGATCGGGTTGCGGCGTCGTGGCCTGCCGCCGGTATCGTTCCCAATGCGTCTGGTCAGTGTTCGGCGCGGGCTGCTGGGCGGCCAGTGACACGGTGAGCGTGGTCCACAGGAGAAACAGAGCCGGTCGCCGCATCGGTCGTATTATGTCTCGCTGTGTCGCATTGCTAACGGAGATGGCGGAGAGAACGGATCCCGAGCTCTCCGGTTGCTTGGAGCGACGCGGTCAGGTCCGCCTTCCGTGTCTGACACGCCTCACATCGCCGGCGAGGATCGTCCACGCCATCCAGAGTCCGCCGGTGGCAGCGGCGACAAACAGCAGCATCGCGATGCCGGGATAGCCGAAGAGCGTGAACGACGTCTGCACGCGCATCAGCATCGCCGCCCCGACGATGAGCGCGGCCAGCACGACGCCGAGCGCGATGCGATTCGCCACCTTCTGAAGGCCGTCCAGAATCGATCCGTGATCGATGACTTCGACCTTCAGCCGTAAATCGTTCGCCGCGAGTGCGCCCAGAATCCGGTTGGCGCGCTCGGGTAACCGTTCGGCAAAGTCGCGGACCTCGAGTAACGACGACAGCAGATGCGTCGGCGTCATGGTCTGGAGCATCCGGCGCCGCATCAGGCTGGTCGCATGCGCCTGCATCGATTCGTTGATGTCGAAGCTCGCATCGAGCACCCGGCCGATCTCGTGCAGATTGAGCAGCGTCTTGCCCAGGAGCGGGAGCTCCGCTGGCATGCGCAGGCCGAAGCGGTTGCCGCAGCGCGTCATGTCCAGCACGACCCGCCCGACATTCAGGTCCTGCGCCGAGGTGTTGTGATATCGCGCAACCAGGTCCGCGACCATCCGTCGCATCGGCGCGTCCTCGAACCCCTCGAGCTGTTCGCCAAGAGCGATGAACACCGTCGCGGCTTCGTCCCCGCGCGCGCCAGCGATCGCCAGCATCAGACGGAACAACTGCTCCTGGATTCCGCTGGAGAGATGTCCAACCATTCCGACGTCCACCAGCGCCAAACGTCGATCCGGTGTTACCAGCACATTGCCCGGATGGGGGTCGGCGTGAAACAGCCCGTCCACGAGAATCTGCTGGAGGTAGGCGCGAAACAGATCGCTCGCCAGCGCGGCGCCGTCGATCTCGGTCCATTCGATCGACGCCACTTTCGTAATCTTCGTCCCTTCGACGAAGTCCATCGTCAGCACGTGCGACGCGGTGTAGTCGTCGATCGGCAGCGGCACGACGATGCGGTCGAAGTCGCGCAGTTGATGCGCCAGGGCCACCATGTTGCGCGCTTCCTGCTGGTAGTCCAGCTCGCGCAGCATGGTGCGACGGAATTCTTCGAGCACGCGGGGGACATCCAAGCTTCGCGTCGTGCCGTTGAAGCGCTCGATGAGCGAGACGACCTGATCGAGCGTGTCGAGATCCTGGAGGACCAGCTCGCGCACGTTCGGCCGCTGCACTTTGACGGCGACCTCGCGGCCGCTGCGTAAGACGGCGCGATGCACCTGGCCAAGCGACGCCGCGGCGAGTGGCGTCTCCTCGAAGTCGATGAACGCCTTCGACAGTCGCACGCCGAGGTCGTGCTCGACGATCGCGACGACATCGGCGTACGGGAACGGCTCCACTTCGTCTTGCAGACGGGCAAGCGCCTCGGTATAGGCGGGTGGCAACAGGTCGGCTCGCGTGGAGAGCACCTGACCCAGCTTGATGAACGTGGGGCCGAGCGACTCGACGTCGCGCGCGAACTCGTCCGCATTGGTGGTCGCCCCGCCCTGATCGGCCGCGCGTGGATCGGCATCAGCCGACGCGACGAAATCAGCGCGTCCGTACTTGCCGAGAAACTTCGCGAACTCCTTGTATCGACTGAGCCGTTCGGCGATCGCCATGCGCATCGAACGAGCAACGGTTGTGCCCTGCTGACACACGTGTGACTCAGCCCTGATCAGGCACAGCGATTGAACTGCCGGGGCCGGCACGCGGTGATCTGTCCAAGGAGTTACTCATGAACGGAACGAGACGGTTCTCTCGCAGACACTTTCTGCAGAGTGCGGCGGCGGGCTGGATCCGCTGACGATCGCGACGCAACAGCCACGAACCTCGCTGAGGTCCTCGACTTCGCTGCGCCGCAACTCCGCGCCAGACAATTCGATGTTCCCACGGGTCCGTTTGGTGAGTTGTGCACGCCCGGTCTGCGCGCGGCGCCGGAGGAGGAGTGGCTGCCACTGGTGCAGATGGCAGCCGACTTCGGATGGCCGGTTTGACGTGGCCGCCTCACACGCGGCGAGTCCGCGCGCGCTCTAACGCGCGGAGCACGGAGTGGGATTCCACCCCGTGGCGTCGGCGAGTTTCTTGAAGTCAGAGCTCGTCGTATAGGCGCGTGTGAAGTACTGCGGGTCCTCGACCTTGGTGATGACGGTGAGCCAGCGATCGCCGTTCGGCAGCTCGTTCAGATCCCAGTACTCAGTGACGGTCGCCTTCTCGCTGTACGGCGCGCCGTTCTTGCGCACGTAGCCTGGACGCAGGTTTGTCGTGACGACTTTCAACGTGCGAGCCGGGACGTTCCACTGCGCGACCGACTGTCCCTGCCACGTCGCTTCTGCCGTGGCCGGCGCGTTGCCGAAACGAAGGAGCCGCGTCTGCGTGCCGGTATCTGTCTCGACCTTCAGCGTCGTATCGTCCTGCCACGAGATGCGCAGGCGGCCCGGCAGCCGCATGATGCCGCCGGCACCGTAGGCGCGGCACTGCTCACCCGCCGCTTCATCCTTGGCCGGATCCCAGCTCTCCCCGACTTTGCGTCCCTCGGGGTTGAGGGGTACCGCATCGAAGACGCCTTTGTTGGGCGTCACCATGCGGTACTTCCAGTCCTCGATGATCGGCGACACCCAGTAGCCGGCGAGATCGATCGGCGCGGACTGGCGAGGCGTGAGCGCAGGACCACGAGCGCCACCGCGACCACCACGGCCCTGCGCGCCGAGCGACAACGACACGGCGAGCACGCAGCACACAGTGAGCAGAAGAATTCGATTCACGCCCGTCGTCACTCGACCAATCGTCAATCGTCCCTCGTCAATCGACAACTTCATTCGCTCCCCGGCCCCACGTGAAGCCATCCGCCGGACGCGAGAGGTTGACCATCAGCACGCGGTACTCGCCCGGCACGCGAGATGGCCGGCCGCTGATCTTCACCTTGTCGCCCACCTTCAACGAGTCGCGCTTCACGCCGGCCTGGGCCAGCTGCGTCGTCCCGCCCCACTCGACGGCCCAGCGCTGCGAGACGCCGTTCTCGTCGGGCGCGTCGATGTGGACGAACGAGTGCGGGTTTCGATACACGAACTGGACGATGGCGCCTTCCAGCGTGATCGACTTGCCGGTCTCGTAGGTCGCGGCAAAGGAATGGTGGGCGTTCGAGGTTGATGCCATCAACACGGCGGCCACGGTGATCAGCAGTAGGTTGCGCATCGCTGTCCTCTCGTCGTGTCCGGCTTCAGCCGGACCTTCTCGTAGTGTCCGGCTTCAGCCGGACCTTAAAGTGTTTTATACACCGCCTCGATAAACATGCTCGTTGTCCACGGGCCCGTCGTTGCGCCATAGCGTCCGTCGAAATCCAACGTCGGCCGCGCCGCCTTGATCTGATCGAGCGTCTTGCCCTGCTTCTTGAGATCGCGGATCCGATCGCGAATCATCACCAGCATGTTGCGATAGGATGCGACGTCGGCCGTGTCCGACAGGCGTCCTCGCCCCGGCACGACCCACGTGCCGCCCTGCGAACGGTACTCGGCCACCGAGAGATCGAGGATGTGATTGAGGCCGTCAATCACGCCCTGGATCGTGCCGCCCTTCGCCGTGTCAATCAGGGGATAGCTGATCGTCGAGAAGAGATTGCCGGCGGCAATGACTTCCGAGTGGCGGAAGAACGCGAAGCTGTCGGCATCCGTGTTCGCCGCCTTCGCGTGATAGAGGATCACCGGCTCGCCATTCACGTACTCCGACAGCTTGTGGAAGTCGTCGAAGAAGGTATCCACCGGCCAGGCGGCCTCTGGAGCGGCAGCGGCCTTGTCGGCCGGCGTGCTCATCGCCGTCAGCACACCATCGTGCGCAACGATCGTCGCCGCTGTGCCGATGTTGCGCGTCGCGCCGCCAAAGCCAGCGGCGCCACCGGCGCGACGGAAGTTGGCCGACGCGGCGAGCTTTTCGTTGCCGGCCACATGCTCCGCTGCAGCGCTGGTGTTGATGATGTAGCGAATCGGCTGCGCTGGCCGCGGTGACGCGACGACGGCATTGAAGTAGGGGCTCGACCAGCTCGGTATGCCCGGGCAGTTGGCGCCGAAACAGGTGTTGGTAGATGGCTGACTCACCACCGACCTGGCCAGATCGCTCAAGGCGGTGAGCACCTTGTCGGTCATCTGCGCCGAGCCGGTGTTGACGATGGCGATGCCGTCGCGGCCGACCGACGCGGTGATGTTCGTGCCGTCGGCGATCAGCATGTAGACGTTACCTTGCACGGGCATGACATGGACCTGCCCGTCGCGCGGACTCTGATCGGCAATCCGCTTGGCGATATCGTTCGCCGACTTGGAGACGGGCACAGTCAGCGTGTTAACCGTCGCGCGCTTCTCGAGGACCGATCGGTATTCGGGGTAGATCGTCTTCACGCCCCCGCGCACCGGCTCGAAGGGAATCCACGTCTGCGTCTTGAGGAACTCGCCGATGCCGCTGTTCTGTCCCGGCAGGAAATGCGGGACCCAATGCCGATCGCGTCCGCCGTTTTCGGCGAACGACGATCCGCTGCAGTTCTCTGTCGGCGGACCCGCGTTGGGATCGTAGGTGTAGGTGATAGAGAGCACGTACGGCTCGTCGAGATAGATCGGGTCGTCCACGACTTGCAGAATCGACAGGATGTCGTCGTGGCGGGTGATGTACTCCGTCATCGTCAACATGTCCGACGTCTGCGGCCCGCCTCGCTTCAGGTAGCCGTCTTTGAGGTGCGTCGTCGTGACCTTCAACGTCTGGCCGATCCACTCGCCCGTCGAGAACCCGCTCCAGCTGTGCGGCGCCCAGGCGGGCGGATGTGGACGGCCGTCCACGAAGATCGGCCGGTCGAGCGAGCGCATGAACTGCAGGCGGTAGCCGACGATGTCGCGCGAGATCGGATCGAGATCCTTCAGGATGCGTGCGCCACCAACGCCGCGCCACTGGTGCGGCGCCGAGTGCGGCCGGCACTGGTACTCCGGTGTGCCCCAGATCGATTCGGGCGTCGTGTCGGCGCGAAGGCGTCCGGCTTCGTTGAGCGCCAGACCGAGGTAGTCAGCGAGGGGCGGCTGGCCCGGGTCCTCGGCGCTGTCGAGCCGCCATTCGCCAGCAATGTCCGGTGGTCTGGCGACCTGGCCCAGGCCCTGGGCCCCGACGGAAAAATTCGCGGCGACGACTGTGGCAGCGAGCGCGACGAGCATGACCGCGTGGCGCATAGGTGGCGATTATAAGGGTCTTCGTAGGTTTCGTGGCCCTCCTGGTTAAAGGTTGTTCTCAAGCAACGGTCGGACGGAATCGTTCGTACATCGCACCAGCCAGCACGAACGTCACCATGACCGGCACCATCAACGGATAGGCGCGGATGCCGATTCCAACGACGGGCACGAACATCGACATCGCGGTCCAGACGATCAGCATCATCAGCGCCAGGCTCAGCTCGTGCCCGCGCCAGAAGCGGCTGCTGCCGCGGCCGATGTAGAAGGGCGTAATCGCAAACAGCACCGCCGCCTGGACGGCATAGATCGCCGAGTCCGGGATCGGCGGCCAGTCGAAGCGGATTTTCAGCACCTCTGTCAGCAGTTCCACACCGGTATGGTTCGCGAACAGATATGCGATGCCCCACGCCAGCGTCACGAGAACGTATAAGGCGAGGCCGAACGCGACGCTGCCCAGCATGTAGACGAACCACGCAGCGGCGCAGGAGATTGCCATCGTGAACGGCGCGGCCATGAGATCGCGGCCAAGCATCGCGAGCCAGAGCCGCGTGAACGCGCGCCAGAACCAGAGACCACCACGGGCGGGAGCCTGCTCCATCAGATCGCCGACGGCCGACGCGGCGCGATCGGCGGGACCGACCAGCGAGAGCAGACCTTCTGCGACGCGATCTCTACGCATGCGCGCCTCCTGGAAGTACCAGACCTTTGAGCAGACGCTGATAGGCACGCTGCGCGCGGGCCACGGCGCGCACACCGCGCGCGGTCACGGTGAAATAGCGCTTGGCCCGTCCACCCCGCTCGGGTGTGGGATCCCCGTAGGTCGAAGCGACCAGCCCTTTTTCCTCGAGCCGGTCGAGCGTCGTGTAGAGCGCGCCCGGAGCGGGATCGCGCTCGGTGCACTCGGCGATCTCACGGCGAATCGTGACGCCGTAGGCATCGTCGCCGAGGCGCAGGATGGCGAGCAGGACGACCTGTTCGAATTCACCGAGGGCGGGCGTGGCTGCCATTTAAACTACATTGTAGTTTAGACGCCTTATCGGGTGCAAGAGGTAACGGAGGAAACGGTGTGATCCGTTTCCTCCGCGCCCTCCGTTACCTAGAACGACAAGGTTGCGTTGAACCGCGCCAGCCGCGGGTTCAGGATCGCCGTCGGCGCCAGATACGTCGCGCCGTTGTTCGTAAACAGGAACGTCTGGTCGTAGCTGGTGATCGTGTTCGAGTTGAACAGGTTGTACAAATCGAACCCGACGTCGAGGCGACGGCCTCCGAACCGCAGAATCTTGGCGATCCGGACGTCTACCTCTGTGCGGCGCTCGAGTGGATACACCTCGCTGGGCGCCAGCAGGTTGACGGTCGTTGTCTGTGCTGCGGACGCGCCGGCCGGCAGGCGGCCGAGCAGCGTCTGCACGACGTCATTCGGGATCTGGTAATTGGCATTCAGCGACGTGCCGTTGCTGGCATTTTCGCTTGCGGTCGTCCGCGTCGATCGGATCGTGGTGCTGGCGAGCACGTCGATCTTCGGGATGGTGTACGACGCCAGACCGCGGAAGGATGTCAGCCACGGCTCGGTCACGTCGCAGGCGTCGGCGGAGTTCGAGCCCTGCAACTGCGGACGCGCGCGCCACAAGGCGCAGGTGTTCCGAACGCCACGTCCGGTGGACGTCCCAATCTGCACGGTCGCCCGATTGGCCAGACGCGCAGTGCCGTTCAGGTCCACGCCATGCCAGTACGCGGTGCGCGCCTCACCCGCGACAGTTTCTTCCTTCGTCTGGAAGCTGCGCGAGCCGCGCGCCGAGGCCGCCGGCGTGATCGCGACGTACTGCTCTGTGCCGCCGGCGTTGGGCAGCTCGGGATGGTTTGGCACGGGAACCGTCCACACGTCGTAGTCACTCGGACCGACGAGCTCGTTGTAGGTGACGTTGAAGTTGCCCCAACGACGACGGTTGTAGCCCGCGTCCACCGAGATGCCGGGCCGCACCTCGTGCTGAATCGACGCACCAAAGCGCCAGTTGTACGGCCGCACGCCCCATCCGCTCAGAAGCGCCGGGTCAACTCTGGTCGTATTCGGATCGGTATTGCCGAAGTTCAGGTTTGCACCGGTGAGCGCACCACAGATATCGCCGCCGGTTGCGCTGGTGTTCTGCGCGGCTGGACTCAGCAGGTTGCAATCGACGGCGAAGTTGCCGTTCGAATCGGTCCACGCACGGTTGGTGACCGTCCGGACGAAGTTTCCGGCCGGGCTCTGCGAGGAGTAGACACCGTCGGCCGTCGCCGCTGACAGGTAGCGGCCGACGCTGGCTTTCAGCGCGGTCCTGCCATTGCCGAAGAGGTCGTACGCGAGGCCAACGCGCGGGCTGAGATCGTGGTAGCCGGTCACGCTGTCGGTGCGCGGAAACCGGATGGGCGTCGATGTGAAGCGGCTCGTCTGATCCGTGCCGTTGCCCTCGGCCGGCGCCCAGCTGTAGACGTAGTCGTATCGCAGCGCACCCTGCAGCGTCATCCGGCCGCGCGTCCATTGATCCTGCAGGAATATCGAATGCGCCACCGCTCGATTGGCGTTCTCGAAGTCCTCCGTGATCGTGTAGTTCACCCCGGTCGGACACAGAGCCGTGCCGTTCTGGGTCACGCATGCTGCGGTCGTCTGTGTCCGTGCGGCGTTGTTGAATGTGTAGCGCATCAGACTGGGATTGGTGTAGTTCACCCAGTCGTACTTCATCTCCGTGCCGGTGTATCCCAGCTTCGCGCTGTGGCCGCCGGTCACGTAGGACCACGACGCGCGCCAGTTCCACGAGACGGTGTCGTACACGCCCCACCCGTACGGGGCGCGATACGAGCTGTTGGCACGACCGTAAATGTTGGAGGTTTCCTGCACGCCAATGAATCCCATTGGCGAATCAGGAGGCATGTGGCCCGAGCCGATGATGCCGTACCAGAAACGCGACACGGCCGCGTCGAGGAGATGACTGCTGGACACCGGCGACGTCCACGTGGCCTGCGTCAGGCTGACCGGACCGTCCTGATATCCCGGCCCTGCTTCGGGAGCGATCGTCTCGGCACCGAATGGCGCGCCGATCCAGCTGTCGCCGCGCACGCGGCACCCGTCGGCGTTGGTCGTGAGCGTCGATCCGAGACAGCGAAACTGCGGCTGATACGAGAACGTGACGCGATTCTTTTGCGTCACCTGTCCCGTCAATCGCATGGACAGATCGAACTTGGATTCCGTAAAGCGAGTCTCGACGCCAGGCGTCGGAGCGTACCCCCACTTCGTGGCATCGCCGAGATTGAGATTCGGCGCCATGCCGGCTGCGACGACCTGCGCGATCCCAATCGTCCGCACGTTGCCGAAGAACCAGAGCCGATCGCGAGCGATGGGACCGCCGAGCGCGCCGCTGCTGTCCCAGTTCTTGCGCACCGTGGGCGCCGTCGGAATCCCCCGCGCCTGAAGTTCCTCGGTGATGTTGTCCGATTGCAGGCTCGACTGCGTGCCGCTGAAGAACGCCGAGCCGCTGAACCTGTTGCCGCCGGAGCGCGGGATGATGTTGGCAACCGGGCCGCCGGTCTCCGACTCGCCCAGACCTCCGCCCACCATGACCTGCATTTCCTGCGCATTGCCCACGTCGAAGGCAAACTGCGTCACGCTGTTCTGGCCGAATGGCCCGTTGACCGACACGCCGTCAACGAACACGCGGCCCTCGGTGCTGATGCCGCCGTGCGCGGAGAAGAGCGCCATGCTCGGCATCAAGGCGTTGGCGTTGACCCCTGGCTGCACGACCAGGCCGGGAGTGGCATAGAGGACGCCGCCGTAGTTGCGCGTGATCGGCAGCGCGTTGATGGTCTCGCTGTTGATGACCGTCTCGCGCCGTGTGGTCTGCGTATCGACAATCGGCGACGCGCCGGACACGGTGATCGTCTCTTGCAGCGACCCGAGCCGCAGGTCGGCATTGATCGGGATCACGCCGGTTCCCGACACACTGATGTCTTCACGCTTGACCGTGGAGAACCCGGTCAACGCGAACGTCACCTCGTACCGCCCGGGGGGAAGCGTCACGATGCGGTACTGCCCAGTGCCGTCGGTGACGGCGGTTCGGACTTTCTCGGTCAGCGATGGGCTCGTCGCCTCGACGATGACTCCGGGCAGAACCGCCCCGGATGTATCGCGCACCACGCCGGCGATTGTTGCCTGCGCGAACGCGGTTGTGGACGAGATGAGAAGGCAGATCAGGGCAGCGAGTATGAACGTGGTCGGGTTTCTCAACTTATGCCTCCCTTGGTTGCGACAGACGTATATGCCTGCAGTCGAGTCATGTCAAGCGCAGTGGCCGCGCCATGACGTCGCCATGGCGATCGTTTTGCACCCTTTGTCGAATAACCGGTCCGAACGGACCGGGTTCGAGGAGGATCCTGATGCGTTACGGCAAGCTCGTGATTGTTGGCGTCGTTGCCTCCACACTGCTGTTCGGCGCGTGCAACAGAAATCCCGAGTCACGCGCGTCGGTCGTGCGCGATGAGGCGGCGAACACGGCTGACGCGGCGGCGAAGCACCAGCAGGAGCGTAACGACGAAATCGCGCGCCTCGACCAGCGCGTGGCTGAGATCGAGCGTGAGTACGTTGAGGCCAATCAGAAGGTCGCCGAACACAAAAAGACGCCTACGGCTGGACTCCGTGAAGAGCTCAAGGAAGACGTCAGCAACGTGAAGCAGGCGGTCAACGACTTGAGAACCACCACACCCGAGAACTGGTGGACCCGCCATGAACAGGCAATGAAGCGAACGGCCGATGACATCGAAGCGGATGTCGCGAGGTTCGCCGGCAAAGTGACTCCGGCACGGCCGTCAACCACGCACGATGTGGACGGCGAACCGGTGAGCACCGAGCCATTCACGTCGCAGCGCGACAAGTTCGTCGCCGACCTGCGGACGCGCGTGGAGGCCATGAAGCATGCGCTCGACAACGTGAAGACGCGCGGACCTCAGGAGACTGAGCGCGAGGACATCCGCGCACGTATCAACAAACTCTCGGACGACGTGGACCGGCTGAAGTCGGCGTCACCAGATGACTGGTGGGATGTCAGCAAGGCGCGCGTCACGGAGTACGTGGATCGGATCGACAGGTCCGTGAACCGCCTGGACGACCGAGGATAACGACCTAAAACTCGAAGACGAATCCGCCGGACGGGACGATCGGCATGAGCGACTCTGTCGTTTCGAACACTCGTCCCGCCCGGTCAATGGAATACGACGAGTTGCGAAGGTTCGTGCGATTCAGCACGTTGGCCACGTCAACGAAGAGGACAAGCCGGCGGCCTGACCAGTTGAAGGCGCGATCGGCGCGAACGTCGAGACGCGAGTATGCGGGCAGACGGAGCGTGTTGCGCTCGCTCACGAGCCCCTCGAAGGCCGGCCGGCCATCGAAAATCTGCGGGGTCCCCAGCGACGGCTGCGGCGGACCGATGTAGCCGGCGATCGGATAGTTCGAACCGTATCTGAATCGGGAACTGACGCTGGTCCGGCTCGACAGACGATAGTTCCCGTACAGCGTCACCGTGTGACGCTGGTCCGCGTCGGCCCAGAATCGTTCACCTGTCTGGGTGTTGGTGTAACGGAGCCTGCCGTACGCGTATCCAGCCCAGCCCGAGAAACCATCGGCAGCCTCGCGACGAGCCACCACTTCAATGCCACGCGCCCGCCCTCGCAGCGTGTTGACCCATGGGGCGTTGAATGCGCCGGCCGCGATCCCGCCGCCTGGCAAGCGGCGCGTCTCCCCGCCCGTTGTCCACAGCACATCGCACTCGTTGCGCGAATAGACGTTGAGCAGCAGTCGCGTTTCATGAGGCAGCGTGTGCTCGATGCCCGCATCGACGTGCACCGCCCGTTCAGGCTCCAAGTCACGTCCGCCACCGTGAACGCCATACACCTGGTCGAGTTCCGGAAACTGACGGTAGATGCCACTGCCGGCACGCAGCCGCGTCCGCTCGGAGAGTCGAACCTCGCCGTTCACCCAGGGCGATGCCGTCGTCGAACGCGTCAGGTTCCATCGATCGACCCGCGCTCCTGGCGTGAGTGTCACTCGGGACCCGACACCGAACCGCACCTGTCCGTAGACCGATGCCGCGCTCGTCTGCTGGTCGAAGCTGTTGAGCGTGACCAACCCGCTCGTCGGCGAGATCTGTCGAACAAAAAGGTTGTCCCCGTTGAGCCGTTGAGCATCGCCGCCAAATTCCACGACGGTCCGGGGCGAGACCGCGAACGAGCCATCCAGACGCCACCCGAACTCGCTGAACCGCGCGGCGTCGATGGTCGCCGCGGCGTCGTTGTCGTTGTTGAACCGCAGACCTGTCGAAAACACGCGTTGCGTGATCGCGACGCGCGGGCTCGGCAGATACCGCCACGACACCGACGTGAGCCACGCGCGGCTGATGCCTTTCCGAATCTCGTTGGGCCCGATGTTCGGGTCACCTTCATCGAAGACTGCCCTGCCGCCGAGCCCGGTAATCGACAGTTGGTGCTTCGGGGTGAGGTCGTAGACGACTTTCGCCTGCGCATCGACGAAGCCAAAGGCGAATCCCGCTTCAGGATCGATGCGCTTGATCAGATAGTCGAGATAGCTGCGTCGCACTGAAGCGAGCCAGGTTCCTTTGCTCCCGGCGAGCGGCCCTTCGACCAGGAAGCCGGCGCTCGTCCCACTCAAGCCTGCCCGTCCGCGAAACTGATCACGGTCGCCCTCTCGCGTGGTCAGATCGATCTGCGCGCCCATCCGGCGACCCGTTCGTTGGGGATAACTGCCTGGGAGCAGCGACACGCTCCCGAGCGTATCGCTGTTGATCATCGCGATCGAGCCGCCATCGGTGATGCCGTTGACGGAGTGCAGCAGATATTGCGTTGGCACACCATCAACGACCATGCCGACATAGTGGAAGGGATTCCCACGAACCGCGAACTGGCTGTAGAAGTCGTCGGTGGCCGTGGCCGCGGGCAACGACTGCAGCGCACGCAGCGGATCGTCGAGGACCGCGCCGCGCAGGTTCTCGAGCTCGCGGCCATGCAGCGACGTGCTGCCAGGTACCGAGTCGGACTCAGCCCGAAGCGACCCCGACACCGTCAGCCGTTCCGTATAGGCGCCGGCGCCTTCTGACAGTCGAATCGTGAGGTCGATAGACGCAGCACCAACCTCGACGTCGGTCTGCAGCAGCGCATAGCCGATGATCGACGCCGTGATCGTGTAGGTGCCGCGGGGAACGGTCAGGCTGAAATGGCCGTCGGCGTCGGTCTCGGCAAGGATCGACTGGTGCTCGACATAGACCACCACGCCTTTGATCGGTTTCTCGGTCCGGTCGTCGATGACCGTTCCAGCAACAACGGTCTGGGCCGACGCGTGTGTGGCGACACACATCGTCACCAAAAGGAGACCAAACAGGCAATTCGTCTTCACGCCGCGTGGCGGTAGCACGTCGGATGCCATTCACAAGTCCCAACGCCCAACGGCCAAAATGAGAGACGCGGGCCGGCAGCCGTCCAGACCTTTCGATCCTCGGCGTCAGTTACGAATCGCGACCGAGGTGGGACGAATGTCTACTGAGCCGGGGGCAGGATGGCCACTGCGCGCAACGGAGCGCCGCTTCCGCCGCCGATCTTCATCGGAAGCGCGATGACATAGGCACCAGTCACCGGAAGGCGCTCGAGCGACGTGAGATTCTCGAACGCCGGGACGTCGCGCTCGTAGAGGATGCGATGCGACTCGAAGAGCGTGGACTGGCCATAGTCGATGCTCGCCGTGTCGATGCCAATCGCACCGATCCGGCGGTTGGCGACAATCCACTTCGCCGCATCGGGATGAAGTCCGGGGAAGTGCAGCTGCTTCGCGCCTTCCTCGCCCCGCGTGGCCGTGCCGAGATACGTCGTCGCATCAGGCCATCGTCGGGAGAAACCTGTTCGAAGCAGTACGATCGAATCGTCAGGAATCGCGCCGTGCTCCCGCTCAAAGCGTGCGAAGTCTTCAGTAGTCACCTGATAGTCGGCGTTGCCCTCGCTCGGTGACGTGATATCAACGATCACCGCCGGCGCGATGAGGCGTCTCAGTGGAATCTTGTCCACGGTCTCGTGTCCCTGCGCGAAGTGGATCGGCGCGTCGATGTGCGTGCCGCCGTGCTCGGAGGTGAATAGACTGTTGGCGGCGTAGTAATAACCTGCCGGCGTGATGCCTTCGGCATCCTTGCGAAGTCGGAAGCCTTCCGCCGTCGGCCAGTAGATCGTCTGCGCGTCGTAGGTGTGTGAGAGATCGACCAGCTCACCTTGCGGAAACAGCGGAGCCGCCGGTCGGCCGCACGCGGCGGTGACCATCAGGATTGAGAGCGCAATCGTCGAGGCTTTCATCAGAATCTCCGTCGGACAGGGTACCAGCAGTCCCGTTTTTCGATTTCTGGTGTCTAACCCGGCAACGGGCACATGGAGTTCACCCACTTCGTTCAGCTGATTGCCATCGGCCTGCAGGCGCGGATCCCGATGCACATGACCGGGTTCCCCGGTGTCGGCAAGACCGAGTTCACCAAGAGCCTGGAGGCGGGATTCACACGCGCCGGGGTGAAGTGCAAGGTCGTCATTCTGGTCGGTTCGATCCGCGAGCCGCAGGACTTCGGTGGCTTCCCCGTCTCGACGCCGGACGGCGTGCGCCTGCTGCCCATGGCCTGGGCACGCGAGGCGAAGCAACTGGCTGAAGCGGGCTACCTCGTCATCGTCTTTCTCGATGAGCTGACCACCGTGCCGCCGACGACGCAGGCAGCGATGTTGCGGCTGCTGACTGAGAACGTCTGCGGCGAGCTGCAGCTCCCTGATTACGAGCCAGGCAAAGGCGGCGTCGTCTACTTGTGCGCGAGCAATGCCGTCGAATGGGCAGCCGGCGGACAGGAGATCCAGGCGCCGATGGCGAACCGGTTGTGGCATGGCGAGTTCCCCATGGACCACGACACCTGGTGCGACATGATGGTGAGCGACTTCCCTGCGCCGAGCGATCTGCCTGTGCTGCCGGCGGACTATCTGCGCACGCATCATCATCGTCAGCGCTCGATCATCGCTGCGTACGTGAAGGCCGCGGGACGGAGTGCCTGGATGGCGCCGCCTGATGATCCGGCGCGCCGGAGTGGCGCATGGCCGTCGGGCCGCACGTGGTATCTCGCATCGCGGCTGCTGGCGGCGATCGAAGCCGTGTCGCCGGGCAACCGACTACTGCAGAGCGCGGCGCTTGCCGGTCTGGTCGGAGATCAGGCGCTGCCCTTCCTCGAGTATCGGGAAACGCTGAACCTGCCGGATCCTGAGGATATCTTGAAGGACCCGCGCAGCCTCGTGCTGCCGGACCGGACGGATCGTGCTTACGCAGTCTGCTCGTCGCTGGTTGGCGCCGTGCTGAATCACAAGACGCCGGAGCGATGGCAGGCCGCGCTGATCGCCTTGGGTGTGGCATGCCAAAAGAACGCTGACATTCCCACCGCCGCGGCGCGAACACTGTGCGACAAGCGCAATCGGCCTGAAGGCACGCTCACCCTGCCCGCTGAATGCCGTCCGTTTTACGAGTTGATGAAGCTGGCCAACGTTCTGCCGAGGGACTGACGTAGTGTCCGGCTTCAGCCGGACGACACATGCTGAGCAGACTTGCTGAATTGATTCGTGGCCTCGATCGACGCGCCGTCGGATATTCGCGCGCGCTGCAAGCGGCGCGCGTGCGCGCCTCGTATCAGCGCGCCTACTTCGCGCCCGCGCTGTTCAACCTGATTCCGGTCAAGACGGACATGATCGCCAGCATGGCCGTGGACAAGCGGTGGCGCCTCTACTACAACGACAGTTGGCTCGCCGCCCATAGCGTGGAAGAAAACGCGGCGGTCTTGATTCACGAAGTCAGTCACCTGCTCCGCGAGCACGAAGCGCGGAAGAACGCGGCAGCGGTGCAAGACCTCGTGCTGTGGAACACCGCCACCGACTGTGAGATCAACGACGATCTGGTTGACGAAGGACTCCCACTTCCGGACAATCCGCCGCACCCCGATCAATTCGGATTGCGGCAAGGCGAGAACGCCGAAACGTACTACCGGCAGATGATGAAGCCCGCTCAAGCGGGCAACGAGGGCGGCTACTCCGTCGCAAACAACCAACGGCCAACCGCCAACCACCACACATCAACTACCAACCACCACACATCAACTACCAACCACCAACTACCAACTACCAACCAACGTGACTGCGGTTCTGGCGCGCACGGTGAACGCCGGCCGTGGGAGTTGCCCGACGATGACGGAAGTCCGGGCGGGGTGGCAGGTGTCGATTCGGTGAAGGCGGAGCTCGTGCGGCGCGAGTGCGCGCAGAAGATCCTCGATCGATCGGGCGATGCCGGCGACGCACCGATCGGCTGGCGCCGGTGGGCACACACGGTGCTCTCGCCAAAGGTGGACTACATGGCCACCATCCGTCACACCGTCCGCAAGGCGCTGCGTGAGAGCACGCTCGGCCGCTACGATCGCAGCTATCGCAAGCCACATCGGCGGCAGGCGGCCTATGGCGAGTTCATCATGTCGTCGTTCTACCAGCCGCGCCCACGACCTGGCTTCCTGATCGACACGTCCGCGTCCATGGAAGACACGCAGCTGGCGAGAGCGGTCGCCGAGCTCGGAGGATTAACGCGCCAGCTCGGTTACGGCGCCGAGGTTGTCGTCGCCTGCTGCGACGCCGCGGTGCACAAGGTGAAGAAAGTCTTCAGTTCGGCACAGCTCGAACTGTACGGTGGAGGCGGCACAGACATCGGTGTGGGCCTGCGCTCGTTCATCGATCGCCGGCACGGACCGATCGACCTGCTCGTCGTCGTCACCGATTGCGAGACGCCGTGGCCCGAGGAGACGCCGCCGTTTCCGGTGATCACGATCCGCGTCGGCGACGGCCCACCGCCGCCGTGGGGAGATACCGGCGCAAACAGAGTGATTACAATCGAAGAACCGAAAGCGCCCGCGCCCATGTGGGATCACAGGAACCAGCGATGGCAGAGATAAGGGGGCCTGACGTGCGCCGGCCCGACGTGCGGCCGTGGGGCCGGCGTTCGCTTGTCATCCCGCCCAACTCGGTCAACGGGTGGTTCCAGCTCGCGATCTGGGAGCTGTGGATGGGCATGCTCGTGTGCCTCGTCTTCGGCCTTGGCGTGTATCTGATTGCTACGTCGCCGAATCAGATCGTGACCGTATCGGATCTGTCCCCCTGCTATGGGCCACCGCCAGTGCCGTCTCCATGCGAGCGGATCGTGTATCGCGGTGGCATGTTGAATTCGGCGTTCATTGCGCTCTTCGGCTTGACGCTCGTCGGCGTGGTCGTCTGGATCCTGTGGGAGTTGTGGAGTGCCGTCGAGCCGAAGCCGATTACCGACGACTTCCTGCGCCTGCTCAACGAGTCGTTCGGTCAGAGCTGGCGCAATCCGCTCCGCTGGCCGTGGGGCCGGCTGCTCTGGGCGTATGGGTTCACCATGCTGGGCGCCGTGTTGACCGCCGGCGCCGGCCTCGCGATCTGGACGCTGGTGGCCTCGTCGCACCCGGCCAAGACGCCGGTCATGAAGATCGACACGTCACAGAGCTTCAGGCTCGGCCAGTAGCCTTCGAGTGAAGGCCACATCGATATAATCCACGCGATCCATGTCGCTCCCACCCGGCACACGGCTCGGCCTGTACGAGATCGTCTCGTCGCTCGGCGCAGGTGGAATGGGCGAAGTCTTTCGCGCCCGCGACACCAGGCTTGGCCGCGAGGTTGCGCTCAAGACGCTTCCCGCGGCGTTTGCTCACGACGCCGATCGTCTCGCCCGGTTCAGACGCGAAGCGATGGTGTTGGCGTCGCTGAACCATCCCAACATCGCTGCCATATACGGTTTCGAGGAGGCGACGAGTGGACCCGCGCTCGTCCTTGAACTGGTGGAAGGCCCAACGCTCGCCGATCAACTCGCGGCCGCGCCGATGCCGATCCCACAGGCACTAGAGGTCGCGCGTCAGATCGCCGACGCGCTGGAGGCCGCACACGAGCAAGGCATCGTGCACCGCGATCTGAAACCGGCCAACATCAAGGTGCGGCCGGACGGGACCGTCAAGGTACTGGACTTCGGTCTGGCAAAGGCCATGGAACAGGGATCGGGCATTCACGCCGACGCGCAGATGTCACCGACGATCACGTCCCCGGCCATGACCGGCATGGGCGTGATCCTTGGCACCGCGGCTTACATGAGTCCCGAGCAAGCTGCAGGCAAGCGGCTCGACAAGCGCGTCGATATCTGGTCGTTTGGCGTTGTGCTCTGGGAGATGTTGACCGGCCGGCCGTTGTTCTCCGGTGGCGAGACGGTATCGCACGTACTGGCCGACGTCTTGCGCGCCGACATTCCGCACACGAAGCTGCCGGCGGCCACGCCGGCGCCGATCCGCGAGCTGTTGCGGCGCTGCCTCGAGCGCGATGTCAAAGCGCGGCTGCGCGACATCGGTGAAGCGCGCATCGTCATCAGCGACTGTCTGGCACACCCTTCGGCAACTGCCACGCCTGCCTCAGCGCCTCCTCGCCGACGGACCGGCGTGGTCGGTGCGGTCGCCGTCGGCATCGCCGCCGTCTCGCTCGCTGCCGCTGCGACGATAGGGTTCGCGCACTTTCGCGAGCGGCCGGCTGATGAGCGCACCCTGCGTTTCCAGATCGCGTCACCTGACAACCTGAACGCCGACGTGATCGAGCTCTCACCGGATGGACGCTCGCTCGCGCTGGTCGCGGGCGGCCGGTTATGGATCCGTCCCCTCGATTCGTTCACCGCCAAGAGTCTGCCGGGTACCGAAGGTGCTTCGTTCCCGTTCTGGTCGCCCGATAGTGCAAGTCTCGCGTTCTTCTCGCAGGGCAAGCTGAAGAAAATCGCCCTGAGTGGCGGACCGCCGCAAACACTCTGCGACGCCTCGGCGGGCCGTGGCGGGACATGGAATCAGGATGGCGTGATCGTCTTCTCGCCTGGCGCGACTGGGTCGCTGTACCGCGTGTCTGCGGCCGGAGGCGCTCCGACGGCAATCTCAAAGACGACGGGCAGTCATCGATACCCACACTTCCTGCCGGACGGGCGCCACTTCTTGTATCTGGCTCGCGAGCGCCCGGACACCAGAGGCATCGTTCTTGGATCGCTCGACGGTACGCCCCCTGTCCGGCTGGCCACCGATGATTCCAACGCGGTGTACGCCGCACGCGCGAACACCGGGTCGAGCGACGGACCACCCGGCTACATCCTGTTCGTCAGACAGACCACCCTGATGGTGCTGCCGTTCGATCCGGACAGCCTCGCGGTTCGCGGCGATGCCGTTCCACTGATCGAACAAGTTGGAGCCCTCGCTGGCGCCGGCTTCGGACTGTTTTCGGCATCCTCGACCGGCGCACTGGCCTATGGAAGCGTCTCACAGTCGCGACGCGAGTTCGTCTGGCGAGATCGGAGCGGCAAGCCACTGGCACCCGCGTTCCCCGCTGGTGACTGGCCTGATTTCCGACTCTCGCGCGACGAACAACACATCGTCTTCAGTCTGTTCGACTCAGGAAACCAGGACATCTGGATACGCGATCTCACGCGTGGGATTCGTTCGCGGCTGTCATTCGACGCGTCGCAGGACAATCTTCCCATCTGGTCCTACGATGGTCTTCGCGTCGTGTGGCCGTCCAATCGCGACGGCGGCTCGTACAACCTGTACGTGAAAGCCGCGACCGGCGAAGGTCAGGAAACGCTGCTGCTGAAGCTGGGGACTCCAACCGGTTGGGCCACAGACTGGTCGAAAGACGGCCGGTTCATCATGTATCAGATTCCCAGTGCGACGACCGGGCAGGACCTGTGGATCGCGCGCGGCGATGGCAAAACGGATGGCGACGCAAAGCCGTTTCCGTATCTGCATGGGCAGTTCGACGAGCAGAACGGCGCGTTTTCACCGGACGGTCGCTGGGTGGCGTACGCCTCCAACGAGTCAGGCATCGATGAAGTGTACGTACAGCCGTTTCCAGCCTCCGGCGGGCGCTGGCAAATCTCTTCTGGTGGCGGCATCGCACCCCGATGGAAAGGTGACGGCACCGAACTGTTCTACATCGCCACCGATCGCAATCTGATGGGGGTTCCGATTCGCACCTCCGGCGCGAGCCTTGAACCGGGTACGCCGAGCCGCCTCTTTCTGATTCCACCCCTTCAAGGCCTCGTCAACCGCGACGAGTACGCGGTCAACGCGGCGGGGACTCGTTTTTTGACGAGTATGCCTGCAAGCGACGCGCCTGCTCCGTTCGTCAGTGTGATCGTGAACTGGCAGCGAACGATCGCGCGATGAAGGCGCTGCTCAGACGATACGCGACGAAGGCGGACGGCACGCAAATCGGCGCACAAGCCGTCGCCGAAGCCATGGCGCGCATGGCACAGCGCGCACAAGAGCGAGGCCCTCGTCGCCGGCGGGTCTAAAGACCCGCCTCTACAACGTCGATTACGGTGTGCGCGGCGGCGCCGGCGCGGGCACGATGCCGGCAGGCAGCGGCCAGTTGCCGTCGTAAGGCGGCCAGTTCGGGACCGCGAGTTCGGCTGGCGGATAGAACATCGCGGTATAGATCGTCCGGATCTTCCCTTCGTCGATAAAGAACCACTCGCTGAATACGTTGCGCGGCGTCGGCGACCCGGGCCGGCGAATGAAAACCGCAAAGGCGAGCGCCGCCTGCGCCTCTTCGTCCACAAGCGGAGTCCTGCGCGCAACGACCATCGATCCGTTGAAGTTTTGCAGACCCGACACGCAGTCATTGTTCGGTCCACCGGGAGGCCCAGGCGCCGCTCCGCCGCCTGGCGGCGGCGTGTTCGGCGGCAGGAAGCGCCCCGCCGGCGCTGGCGAGCCGTTCTCAACCCGGCCACATCCCTGATGCGTCAGCGCGACCGAGCCGTCGTGTGACGTGATGGCATCGAAGTAACTGTTCACGATGCGGACGAGGGCCGCACGATCCGAACGCTGGTTCGCCGGTACGACGCGCTCGGGCGGCGGCGTTTTGGCGAGGTACTCCGGATTGTGGAGATTGGCGGGCGGTCTTCCTGGCTGGCGCGCGCCATTGAGACCTGGATCGTTCTCACGCGCGATGTACCACTCCGCCTCAGTGATCTGCTTGTTCTCGACTCGCACGCGCACGGTCACGATCGCGGTACTGCTTCCCTCGTCCACCGTGCCGTAGTACGCCGCCTGACCTGACGTGGCATCGAGATACCGCCGCTGCACTTTGCCAAGACCGGTGACCGTCTTCCACACCCCATTGGGTGGCCGCGTGTTGATGGCGTTCTCCGTCTGACGGAAACCGACGACCAGCGGCGCGCCGCTCGGATCGTGCTTCACGACGGCGGAGAGATACGCGTCCAGCATCGTGCGCAGACACGCGCGATCGCATGTCGTTTGCGCCGAGGCCGAGGCCGTTCCCATCACCACGGCAGAGAGAGCACAGGCCATCCATCGCGCGAATCTCGACATCAGTCTCCTCCCGGAAGCGGACCTATCTTAACGTCGAGATGCCTCCGGCGCGGCCTTTGCACTTTCTCAGGCCATGCTCAAGGTGATTCTCGCCGTCACGCTCGCCGGTACGGTCGTGGTTGCGCAGGAGACACGAACGGCTCCGCCGCCGCAGGACATGGTGCTCGCGGCTCAGGTGATGCTCGATGCGGCCGGGTTCTCGTCAGGCGAAATCGATGGCAAGGCAGGCACCAACTTCGGGCGCGCCGTTGCCGCGTATCAGCAGAGCCGTGGTCTCGGCGCATCCGGCAAAGTGGATGAAGCCACGTTCGATCGGCTGCGACAGGACTTCCGAGGCCAGCCGCCTGTCATCAGCTACACGATCGCCGATGCCGACATCGCCGGGCCATTTCAACCGGACATTCCCAGGGACCTGGTCGCGCAGTCCAAGCTGCCGTCACTCGACTACCGCAACGCGCTCGAAGCGATCGCGGAGAAGTTTCACGCCAGCCCTGTCCTCCTCGAGTCGCTGAATCCAGGTCAAACGCTCACGCAGGCCGGAACGCAGATCATGGTGCCCAACGTCATGCCGACCGAGCCGCCGCCGGCGACGAAACCCGCGCCAGGCGCGAATGCGAAGCCGACGGGCGCGCGCATTGTCGTTACCAAGAAGACCAGCGCGCTGACAGTCGAAGACGCGGATGGGCGCGTGCTGTTCTTCGCGCCCGTGACGACGGGCAGCCAGCACGACCCGCTGCCGATCGGCAACTGGAAGGTCACGGTTGTGCAGCAGATGCCGAAGTTTCACTACAACCCCGACCTGTTCTGGGACGCGTCGCCTGCGCACTCGAAGGCGACCATTCCTCCTGGGCCGAACAATCCGGTTGGCGTCGCCTGGATCGATCTGAGCAAACCGCACTACGGCATTCACGGCACGCCCGAGCCCTCGCAGATCGGACACGTGCAGTCGCACGGCTGCGTGCGCATGACCAACTGGGACGTCACGCGCGTGCTCCAGTGGGCGAAGCCGGGCATGCTCGTTGTGTTCCAATGACCCGCCACACGGACCACGACACTCCGCTGCCCTTTACCGTGGCCATGAGTTTCCTCATGGGCGTGGTGACGACGATCGCGGTCTACTCGATGCGCAGCGAGCCAGCCGTGCCGCCCGTCGCAGAGGTGCATGCGCCCGAACCCGCGACGCCGTCAACGACACCGGAAGCGGATCGGGCGACTGCGGCAGAGCCCGCCAAAGCGGTGCCGCCTGCGCCGGTCTCTCCGACAGAGGCGGGAGTGGTCGTCGCGTTGCGCGCGCGCGATCTGAAGATTCCCGTCGAAGGCGTCGATCGCAAAGACCTTCGCAACACCTTCTCCGACGCGCGCGGCGAACGGACGCACGAGGCGCTCGACATCATGGCGCCGCGCGGCCGCGAAGTGCGCGCCGTCGAAGACGGCCGCATCCAGAAGCTGTTCACGAGCAAGGCCGGCGGCCTGACGATCTATGAGTTCGATCCAACCGAGGCCTTCGCGTATTACTACGCCCATCTCGATCGCTATGCCGCTGGCGTTCAGGAAGGACTGACGGTGCGCCGGGGGGACGTGATCGGCTACGTTGGCAGCACCGGCAACGCCTCGCCCGAGGCGCCGCACCTGCACTTTGCGATCCTCCGCCTCGGGCCGGAACGCCAATGGTGGAAGGGCGATCCGATCAATCCCTATCTCGTCTTCAGCGCGCAGTAGGGCCGACGCATGCGTCGCCCCTACGAACGCACTTGACAATACGTCGTGAGGCGACGACGCTTGACATTACGTCGTCGCACGACGTATCGTGTCGCGCCATGGCTGATCGCGATCCGTCCGAGTCGTTGCCGCTGACGCCGGCGCTCTTCCACATGCTGCTCGCCCTGGCCGACGGCGAGAAGCACGGCTACGCCATCCTCAAAGAGATCGAGCAGCGAACCGGCGGTCAGGTGGTGCTGAGCACCGGCACGCTGTATGGGATCATCAAGCGCCTGCTCGCCGATGGCATGATTCGCGAGTCGGCCGCTGGCAGCGACGATCGCCGCACTGCCTACCGGTTGACCGCGTTCGGACGCAAGGTCGCATTAGCTGAAGCCGAGCGGCTGCGCGAACTCGTCGCCGCGGCGCTGGCGAAGAACCTCATCACTGAGGTGGGCTGACTCATGGCTCGCCCTCCTCTTCACGAACGTCTGTATCGAGCGCTGCTGTCGCTGTTTCCGTCGGAGTTCCGCGGCGACTTCGGCGCCGCCATGACGGCTGACTTTCGCGATCAGCGGCGCGACGCCGAAGGCCGGCCGCGAGAACTGCGTCGATTGTGGGCGCGCACCGTCATCGATCTCTTCCGCCGCGCGCCCCGCGAGCATCTCGACGTGTTGTCGCGCGATGTCGTTTACGCGGGCCGGGTGCTCCGAAAGCATCCGGTTGCGTCGGTCACGACAATCCTGAGTCTGGCCGTCGGCATCGGGCTGAACTCGGCCGTCTACAGCGTGGTGAGCGGCGTCCTCTGGCGCAGCCTGCCTTTCGACGAAAGCGAACGACTCGTCACCGTCGGAATGGTCACGGCCAGCTACCCTCGCCCGGCCCAGATCACCGACAAGCTGCTGCTCGATGTGATGCAGCGAGCGCGGACTCTGCAGGCCGTCAGCGGTGGTGCGATTCACAACTTCACGGTTGTGGCCCCCGGTGAGCCCGCGCAGTCGGCGTGCCTGGCCATCAGCGAGGGACTCTTCGATCTGTTGCGCGTGCGGCCCGTCCTCGGACGCGCGTTCACGCGTGCCGACCATGACGCGGCGCGTGCACTTCGCGCGGGGAATACGTCCGGACGTCAGGCCATGCCAGCCGTCGTCATTCTGAGCGACCGCCTCTGGCGCACACGATTCGCCAGTAATCCCAACGTGGTCGGCACTTCCATGACCGTTGCCGGCGGCCAGCGCGTGGAGATCGTCGGCGTCATGGGACCCGAGCTCGAAACCATCGGCCGGAGCATGCCGGGACAATGCTGGCTGCCGGACGACCTCGACGCGGCCATCGGACAGTGGCGCCCGCGAATCGTCATCGGCCGCCTTGCGCCGGGCCGATCCATGACCGAGGTCAACGCGGAGCTCGACGTGATCGGCCGCACGCTCGAAAACGATCCGTTCACGAAGGAACCGCGGGCGCTTCGAGCGGCGAGCCTCCTGAACAGCGTCGTCGGCCAGGTCCGCACACAACTGCTGTTTCTCTTTGGCGCCGTCCTCTGCGTGCTCCTCGTGACCTGTGCCAACGTCGTGAATCTGTTTCTAGCGCACGCCGCCGGCCGGCGCCACGAGCTCGCGACGAGAGCCGCGCTTGGCGCGTCGCGCCTGCGACTGATCCGTCAATCACTGACGGAGAGCCTGGTCATCTCGCTCCTCGGTGGCCTTGGCGGGTTCCTGCTCGCCGTGTGGGCGCTGCCCGGTCTGATCTCGCTGGCCCCGTCACGTATTCCACGACTGGACGAGATCGCGGTCGACTGGTCCACCTTCACTTTCGTGCTGCTCGTTTCGATCGCTGTCGGCCTGGTGTGCGGCGTCTTCGCCGCGCTGCCGACGCGGGCCGATCCTCGCGCGGTTTTTGGATCCGTCCAGGCAGCGACCACTCTGCGCGCCACGCGCATACGACAGAGCGTGACGGTCTGCGAGATCGCGCTGGCGTTGATGCTCGCCGTCGCGGCCACGCTCATGGTACGCACGCTGCAAGCGCTGAACGCGATCGAGCTTGGCTTCGATCCGCAAGCCGTTGTCTCGGCCGACCTCTCGTCACTGGAGGCAGGTCTGCGCGAGGCACAGGACGTTGACACCACGATCATCGAGCGCGTCAAAGGACTTCCAGGCGTGCGTGCAGCCGGAATCGGACTCGGTCCCTTGCAAGGAGGAATGGGCATCGGAGGCCTCACCGTTCCGGGCAACTCGAGAGAATTCGACCTGGTCGGTGTGGACGCGGTGAGCCCGGGCTACTTCGAGGCGCTTGGCGCACGGCTGCTGGCCGGCCGCTTCTTCGAACCGCACGATGCGGTCCGCGACGGGCAAATGGTGATTCTGGTCAACCAGTCGGCCGCGCGCACCTTCTGGAACGGTGCAGACCCGCTCGGCAAAACTGTCTTGAACGGCAAGACGCAAGAGATGCACGTTATCGGTGTCGTCGCCGACATTCGTGGCAACTCGTTGGAGAAGGATCCCGGTCCGATGATCTATCAGCTGAGCAACCAGACCCGGAACTTCCATGCCGGCCGCATGCTGATCAGAGTGGCCGGCGATCCGAAAGCCCTGGTGCCAGCGATTCGCGACATCATTCGATCGATCGATCGCGAACAGCCGTTCTCAGGCGTCAAGCCGCTGCAGGAGCGACTCGATGAGGCGATGGCGCCGCGCTTGTTCGTGCTCCGCCTGATCGGCCTCTTCTCCGTGCTCGGGTTGATCCTGGCGGTCGTCGGCGTCTATGGCGTGCTGGCCGAGTTCGTGATTCAGAGGGTTCCCGAGATTGGCGTTCGGATGGCCTTTGGCGCCACACGTTCGGATGTGCTGGCGCTGATCTTCAGCCAGGGCGCACGCCTCGTCGCCATCGGGCTTGTCATCGGCGTCGGCGGTGCAGTGCTCTTGCGAAGCGTGATGAGCACGATGGTCTACGGCGTCAAGCCGTCAGACCCGCTCGCCTACCTGGCAGCGTGTCTCGTGCTCGCCGTTGCGACGATTGCCGCGTGTGCGCTGCCAGCGCGCCGGGCGGCACGCCTCGATCCAGCGGTGGCACTGCGGAGTGAGTGAATTGGTCCTTGGTCCGTGCTTAGTCCTTGGTCCGTGCTTAGTCCTTGGTACTTAGTCCGGGCCAAGGACGGACCAAGCACCAAGAACCAAGGACCAAGGACCAGAGATTTATCTCTCCACGTCCCGCTCCCCTGTCGCCGCTCCTGCCGGAGGCTGACCGGGACCTGCACCGCGACCACGGCCACCGCCGCGTCCACCACCGGCCGGTGCCGCGCCCACGCCTGCGCCATCGTCCTGCACAGTGCGCCGCGGCCGGATGATGCCCTTTGCCGCATCGGCAGCGACGGCTCGGTCTTCGGCGCGTTCAGCTGACAGCGACATCGAGATCGCTGTGTTGCCCGGGTGGCAGTCGTACGGCAGCAGCACGCCGCCGTCGAGCGGCGTCAGCGGGAACGAGACGGTGAACGGCTTCTCGTAGGTCACCGGATCGTCGTAGGTCGCCTGGTACTGAATGATGTTTTCCGCGACCCGCCGGAAGCGCTCGGTGATCACCATCTGCGCGCTGTGACGCACGCCGTTGCCATTGACGCCAATCGCCGTCTTGTCGGTCAGATTTGTCGTCTCGACGACCAGTTCCTCGCCTTCCCAGCGCGCGCGCGAATCGCCGAGATACTCGCGGATCGACGAGCCGATATGCTTACGCCCATCGGTGTAGAAGAGGCGCGTGTCTGGCAGCATCTCAGTCGAGAACGCGACAACTCCTGGCGCCTGGACGATCCGATTGCCGTTGCCGTAGATCACGCGAAGGATCGAGCCCGCAATGCCCCGCGTGATGCAGCGTTCATAGAGCGAGAAATCCTCCCAGGAGTTCAGCGGGCCCGGGCCGTACGTGCCGCGTGGCATCCCACGTTCCTGCTGGTTCACCTTGATGGCCGGGAGACGACCGTCCGGCGGGTCCACGATCAATCGCGTCTGCGGGAACACGCGGCGCGCGTAATCGAATCGGAAGCTGCTCTCGGCGCTGGTGTCGCGCTGTTTTGCGGCGTTATCGACCTGCGTCTTGCGGGCAGTCAGCGCTGCCTCGTCGAGATAGAGCGCAGGAGCCTGTCCCGGCGTCGCTTGCGGCGCTGGAGCGCCGCGTCCGAGACCGCCGCGACCCTGGCCAGCGGCCATGGGAATGTTCTCCATGTCATCGCTCGACCAGACGCCCTGCAGATCCGGATCTCCCCACGGCGTACGCGGCGCCTTGTACTCCACAGCCTTGCCGCCGAATGCGGTGATGACGAGCGGCGGCGGCGTTGCGCGCGCCTGACCAGACACCGGAGTGCCAATCGAGAGACAGAGAGCCACGATCGCCACGGCCGTGCTCAGTGCAGTGAGTATCCGACTAGTCATCACGCATGCCTTTCCAAGAAGAAGACTGGGCAAATTCTACTCCCACAGGGCCGGGCGTGGTACTTTAGTGTCAGCGCTCGCCTGTGCCACAGCTACGGCGAGACTCCAGAGGAGAAACCATGCACCGGATGATGCCGACGCTCACGAACGCCGACTCGGCGTTTCGGCAGACACTGCGCGGCCTTCTGCTCGGCGGCGCGGCTGCGGCGATTTTCGTCACGACGACGTACGGCCAGATCAACGACAGCATTCGCGGCGTCGCCAGCGAAAAGAATCATTTCATCGAAACGCCGAAAGGCTGGGTCCATCCGAAGACCCCATGGGGTGAGCCCGACATCCAGGCCAACCTGAACATGATGCAGGCTGCCGGCGTGCCGCTCGAGCGCTGCGCCAACGCCATCGGCCGCGGCAACTGTGACATGAACAAGGCGTGGTGGACGGAAGCGGAGTACAAAGCGGACATCGAACGCCGCGCCGGCCGTGGCGATCTCGGACGCCAGCTGATCGAGAAGGGTGAATTCGGTCGCGCACTGCTCTCCGGCGTCACCGACCCCAGCGTGGCGCAGCGGCAAACCACTTTGATCGTCGATCCGCCGAGCGGCTTGCTGCCGGCGCTGACACCCGAGGGCAAGAAGCGCGCGCTCGCGATGCGCAGCGGCTGGTCGCTGCCCGGCGAATCACCCGCCTACGACTGGACCACCGACTTCGACAGCTGGGATCGCTGCACGACGCGCGGCATGCCCTCGTCGATGATGCCGTATCGCTACAACGGCGGCTTCAAGATCTGGCAGGCGCCTGGCGTGGTGGTCTTCGATCTCGAGATGATCCACGACTCGCGTGTCATCTACACCGATGGCCGGCCGCCGCTCAAAGCCGCGCAGAAGGGCTATATGGGCGACTCGCGCGGACGCTGGGAGGGCAACACGCTCGTCGTCGAGACAACCAACTACAAAGGCGGCCACGCACCGATCATCAACCTGGCCGTCGTCGGGTCGCCAGCTGGCAACCGCTTCCCGCAGAGCGATCAAATGAAGACCACGGAGCGGATCACGCGTCTGAACGACGACATGTGGCTCTATGAGATCAAGACGGAGGACCCGGTCGTCCTGACCGGCTCGTTCACCGTGCGCTACCCGATGCGCAACGATCCGAACTACGAATGGTGGGAATACGCGTGTCATGAGGGCAACACCATCGTGCCGAACTACACGACGACTTCCCGGCACGAGCGCGCGAATCCAGAGCCTTCGCCGGATCGGCCGGCCGTCGTGGTAGACGCCAAGAACCAGCCGACCAAGGAGCCGGTCCCTGCGGACATCGCGAAAGCGCTGGTTGGACGCTGGGTCGGACGGCCGGAGCTGAAGACGATGGACTACGACATCGTCATTGAGTTCACGGCCCGCCCGGACGGCGGAATCGTCGGGAAACTGGTCGAGACCACGCTCCCCGATCCGCGCGAGGTGCCGATCAACAAGTCGCTTTACACCACGGCACCCGACGGCTCGGAGAGGGGCTTGACGATCAACGGTCGCCGGCTGACCTTCACGTTCCCAAACACGCAGCCGTGGAATTACTCGGGCGAGCTGTCGGCTGACGGCACTAGCATCGAGGGCGTCACCAACAGCGCCCAGGGTGGCTTGCGGCTGACGTTCAGAAAGCGATAGACGAATTCCCAACTGAATTGGGAGTTGTGGAATCCCAGCGCGTGGTTGTTCTCCTGGACAACATTCGGAGCCTGTACAACACAGGCTCCATCCTTCGCACGGCCGACGCGTCTGGTGTCGAACGCGTCGTGCTGTGCGGCATCACCCCGCGTCCCGATCAGGGCAGCCGGCAGCGTCGCGCGATCGCGAAGACGGCGCTGGGCGCCGAGGACAGCGTCCGCTGGGAGTACCGGCCCGCTGCGACGGCGGCTCTGCGCGAGCTCTCTGCCGATGGTTATCACTCGGTTGCGGTGGAGCTCGCGCCGGCAGCGATTGACGTCTTCGAATGGACGCCGCGCTGGCCAGTGTGCCTCGTGTTCGGCCACGAGCGCGACGGCGTGTCGTCCGACCTCGCGACGGATGTCGAGACCGTGATCCGGATTCCGATGCTCGGCCACAAGCGGTCGCTGAATGTCGCCACCGCCGCCGGCGTCGTGCTGTACGAGCTGCTTCGCCGGCGCCTGTATGCCCCGTGCACTTGACACGGCTTCCAGACGGGCGCGATGATCTGCTCACGCGCTACAGGGTGCGTCCGGTCCGCGGAAAGGGCTTTGCCCACCTGCCCGTCTTCTCTACGCCACTGGTCGCACCTCTTTCAGCCTGATCGCGGACACAGGCACCGAAGGAGGATGCTGTGTCCAGGCTCAATCTCGAACACCAACGCAAACGCGCTCGTGCACTGCTAAACGGCGTCCGACGTCGCGATGCAGAGGCGCTTCTCCGCGTGACGCGGGCTGGCGCCGCCGATGCGAACGCACTGGCGCTCCACGACGCACAGCTCGTCATCGCGCGTGAACACGGGTTCACGAGCTGGTCGAAGCTCAAAGCACAGATCGGTTCCGACAGCGTCAAGCGGCCGCTGCTTCTCGCAGCACGACTCATGGCGGCGAATCGAGCCGCCGAGACGATGCGTCGTGAGCCGTTGTACCGCGATCCACTGGCCGGAGATCTCGCAGGAGACGAAGGCTGGGCCGCGTTGGAAGCGGTCAGACAGAGTTCGTGGCCAGGGTACTCGTCGGGACCGGACCCATACCTTACGATCCTCACGAGATTCTTTGACGAGGCGCTCATCGAGGCGGTGCGCACGGCGACGATCACGCAAGTCGTCATCGTTGGCGCGGGGATGGACACGCGCGCCTTCCGTCTCACGTGGCCGTCAGGCGTCCATCTCTTCGAAGTGGATACCGCCGACGTGTTCGCCTACAAGGAAGCGATACTCCATCGCCTTGACGCGCAGGCACAGTGTCAACGGCACACGAGCTGTACGCGAAGTTATGCCTCGTTGGCGCGGGCTCTGAGGCGCGCCCACTTCGATCCGACACGCCCAGCGGCATTCCTGATCGAACGTCTTCAGTACCTCCGCCCGGAACGCGCCGACCGATTACTGCGGGAACTGTCGGCACTGGCCAGCGAGAGCAGTTGGATCGGCCTGGCGCTCGTGAGCCGCGAGACGCTTCACTCGAACTTCATGGAGCCGTACCTTCGAAAGCTGGAAGCTGTCGGCCTGCCACCCTGGACGTTCGGCGTCGATGACCCGGAGGCCTGGCTCGCGCAGTACGGCTGGAAGGCCAGCAGTGTCGTCGCCGGTGCGCCAGAAGCCAGTTACGGCCGCTGGCCCTACGCCTACATCCCGCGCGGAACGCCTGCGATCCCGCGGGGATTCCTGACCGTCGGCTGGAAGACCCGCGAGGAGGATTCATGGCCGTCATCTCGATAACTCCGCGCGAGGCCTTGCTCGATCAGCCGATGACGCTCGAGGTCTCCGGCATCAGCGCTGGAACGCGCGTGCAGGTGCGATTGCGCAATCACAGGTTGAAGGCGGAAGCGAACGCGACGTTTATCGCTGCTGAAAACGGAACGGTGAATGTCGCGAGACACGCGCCTGTCGAAGGTGACTACGATGGCATCGACGCCGCGGGCCTGTTTTGGTCGGCTCGCTTTGATGAGGGTGCGGATGCGGCGACGATGATTGCGGCACTGTCTTCGCTGGAGCCTCTCGCCTTCACCGCCACGGCGTCCGCCGGCGGGACTGAAACAGCGATGCTGGAATTCAGTCGGACGCTCCTCGCGCCCAACATCGTCCGGACACCGGTCCGCGACGGTCGTCTGCGCGGCACGTTGTTCGCGCCTACCGGCGCAACGCGACTACCGGCGGTCGTCGTGCTCGGGGGATCCGATGGAGGCGACCTGTACACCTTCGTCGCCGCCTTGTTGGCCGCCCACGGATTCGTCGCGCTCTCGCTCGCCTACTTCGGATCTGACGATCTGCCACAGAGCCTGATCGAGATTCCGGTCGAGTACTTTGTTGAAGCGGTCGCCTGGCTGAACGCGCGGCCTGAAGTCGGCGGAGCCGATGTTGGTGTATTGGGTTTCTCCCGTGGCGCGGAGGCGGCGCTGCTTACCGGGGCGACCTGTCCTGACGTCCGCGCTGTCGTAGCGCTTGTGCCCGGCACGCTGACGGGCGGCGGTATTTCCGGTACGGACTTCACGGCAATGGCCAAGCCTGCCTGGACGCTGCACGGCACTCCACTGCCGCTGCTGCCACCCGCATGGGACCCGGAGTCAATGAAGGAAGTACAAGCGGCGTTCACGACGGGCAGGCCACTGGCCGCGAAACCAGGCATCCTTCGCGCGCTCGAGTCCGCTGGGGATCGCGTCAATGACGTCGCCATTCGCGTCGAACAGACGCGCGGCGCGATTCTGTTCATGTCCGGCGAGGACGATCAGCTGTGGCCGTCATCGCGATTCGCGGAGATTGCCGAACAGCGGCTGCGCGCAGCGAACTTCCCTCACCCATTCGGGCATCGGCGATATGCGAATGCCGGCCACTTCGCCTGTCTGCCGCCCAATCTGCCGGCGGCAACGGCGGTGGCGCGGCATCCTGTCGTTCCGATGGCGTTGGCCTTCGGCGGAACTCCGCGCGCCAATGCTGCGGCCGCGGCGGACGTATGGCCGCGCATCGTCGAGTTCTTGCGTCAGCACCTGGGTACCGCCGTACCTACTTGACGAAATATTTCGTTGACATTGACGAAATGTTTCGTCAATGATCGGCCCGTGGCCACTGTCCCGCGCCCGACCAAATCCGAGCTGGCCATCCTCCGGGTCCTGTGGGATCGCGGACCGCTGTCGGTCCGCGCCGTGCAGACGGTGCTCAGCGAGTCGAAGCCCACGGGCTACACGACGGTCCTGAAGCTGATGCAGATCATGACCGACAAGGGTCTGCTCGATCGCGACGACAGCGTGCGGCCGCAGCTGTATAAGGCCCGCCACAAACAGACGCAGACCCAGAAGCACCTGCTGCGCGACTTCATCGACCGCGCCTACGGCGGCTCCGTCAAGGCGCTCGTCCTTCACGCGCTGTCCACGAAGAAGCCGTCGGCGAAGGACTTGGAAGAACTCGAGGCGCTGCTGGACAAGGTCGAGAAAGGCGACGAATGACCACCTTCGGTCTCGCGTTCACGTCGGCGCTCGTGGAGTTCGTGTGGCAGGGCACGCTCGTCGCGCTGGTGCTGCTCCTCGGACTCCACACGCTCGGCCGGCGATCCGCCCAAGTCCGGTATGGGCTCAGCTCGGTGGCGCTCGTTGCGCTCATGGCACTGCCGATTGTCACGACCGCTTCGCGCTATCGAGTCATCGAGCCCGGTCACGGGGCCGGCTTCAGCTTCACTCGGTTTTCGGTCGTCCCAGGTCCCGAGGACGAGCAGATTGTGGACGTGAACGTTCGCCACGGTGCCGTCCCCATGCTGTCGAGACTTCAGCCGTGGGTACTGCCGCTGTGGTCGGTGGGCGTGCTCCTGCTCTCCCTGAGACTTGTCGCTGGTGGCCTTCACGTCCGCGCGCTGCGCCGCAGCGCACACGTAGCCGACCAGCAGTGGCGCGATCGCCTGTTACACATCGCGACGCGCATGGGCATCCGCCGCCGGATTCAGCTGGCGATCTCGGGTGGAACTGACGGTCCCGGCGTCATCGGGTGGCTGCGGCCAATCATCATGCTGCCGCTCGCAACGATGATGGGGCTCACACGGGAGCAGTTCGACGCAGTGCTGGCTCACGAGCTGGCGCACGTCCGTCGCCACGATTACGTGGTCAACATCGTTCAAATGATGGCGGAGACGCTGCTCTTCTATCACCCGGCGGTGTGGTGGGTGTCGAGGCAGATGCGCATCGAGCGGGAGTTGTGCTGCGACGACGAGGCGGTTCGCATCTGCGGCGACGCGACCGGCTATGCTCGAGCGCTGGTCACAATAGCTAAGCTTCAGGGCCCCGCGATGGCGATGGCGGCCACCGGCGGATCCTTGAGCGATCGCGTCCGTCGTCTGCTTGGTGTTGGTGGTGAAGGACCACGCCGATCGGCCGCATTCGGCCTCACGGCAGTCGTGGTGGTGCTCGCGTCGATCGCCATCGCCAGTGTCAGTGCGCAACGCGAGCCCCCTCGATTCGAAGTCGCGTCAGTCAAGCTGTCGGCACCGACAGGAACACGAGGCTTCACCGGCGTCGGATTCTTTCCGGGTGGTGTCGTTCGTGGCACGCAGACGCCACTGTGGGGTGTGATCGCGAGCGCCTACGGCATCAACTGGAGGCACCTGGACAGCAACTCGGAGCTCCTCAACCAGCGATACGACATCGAGGCCAAAGCCGACACGCGCTTGCTGCCCCGTGACGACTCCTCGCTCGAACGCACGATCCTGTCCCAGTCGCCCGTGCTACGCGAGATGCTGAAGACGCTACTGGCAGAACGCTTCAAGCTCGCGATTCACGTCGAGCGGCGTGACAGCCCGGTTTACGCCCTGGTGCTCGGCCCAAAGGGCCATCGTCTCACGCCGGCCACGAGGGATTGCACCCCGAAGACTGTCGATGAAATGTTTAAAGGTGGCCCGTGTGGTTTTCAGGGAGGTGGCCCTGCCGGCGGCTTCCGGCTTCGCAGCGTCGAGCTGTCTTCACTCGCCGGCGGTCTGACAAGCTTCCTCGACCGGACGGTTGTGGATCGCACCGGTGTGGCAGGCCGATTCGACATCGACGTGCCGCATTGGAGTACGGGAGCGCCACCGCGGACCGACACGGACGAGCCGCAACCCGATCCGAACGGTCCGTCGATATTCACCGCGATTCAGCAATTGGGCCTGCGCCTCGAGCCCTCGCGGGGTCCGATCGACTTCTACGTCGTCGATCATGTCGAGCGGCCGACTCCGAACTAGGCGCGACCTCTCGTCGTGGCTACCACGACTTGATCTGCGTGACGTCGATGGTGCCACCCTCCCGGGGAATCATCACGATGTCGATGGGCAGACCGACTGATGCTTGTGGGATACCGAAACCCGGTCCAAGCGTCATCGTGAGACGAACGGCCTGCACGAACATGGCCGTCGCCGATCGAATCGACGCCTCCCCGCACTCCCCTCTCAGGAGTGACGACAGCCTGGCAACGTCCGGTTGCTGAAGTTCGGCTCGAGGGATGCGCACGCCCTTGTCTGTGCGAATCAGGTTGACGACGCTCTCCTGGCCCTGGAATCGCACACCACAGTCGGAGAAGGTCAGGCGTGCCAGCGGCTGCACCTGTGCCTCCCAACGATTGGTCGCGCGCTCGATGGCGATGCCGAGACCAACGACGATGCTTTCCGGCCCGCGTTCTCCATAGCCGCTCACCGTCACTCGGGCGACCACTGGACTCGACGAATACGTGGCCACGACTGCGGCGGCGGGCAGGCGTTCGAGAAACGTCACCAGATCGGTCTTGAGCGCGTAAGCGATGTGATCGGCCTGCTGGCGCAACGTCATCGGCGTCAGCGAGCCAATCTGCGAGCACAGTTCGCGGAAACGGTCGTTCAGCTCGACGGTCTCCTTAGTGACCGTGTCTTCCAGCAGATACTGCCCCTGCATCGTCGCAACCGAGCGAGGACTGGTGATGCAGTACTTCTGCTGGTTGGCGACGTGGCCGCCAATATCGCTCAGCGCTGTGTCGGCGCCGATGACGATGCCGTCCGGCGTGATGAACACGCCGATCAGCGTCGCCAACAGGAGCGCACCCATGCTGGCTCTACTTGCCCGGCGGAAGTGGCGCCGCTGACGGCGGTGGCGCCGCTGACGGCGG
>Ga0111538_10000386_pt1 | contig 57615 bp, 46 predicted proteins | sample SoiMethybrSBSTD1_FD_79669 | JGI IMG/M metagenome (GOLD analysis project Ga0111538, IMG submission 79669) | Bulk soil microbial communities from a Populus tree surrounding site in Tennessee, USA - Soil MetaG P. TD hybrid SBSTD1 (version 2)... | ecosystem: Environmental > Terrestrial > Soil >... | reverse complement strand
TGATGGCGCCCTTGCTCGGCTTGAGCTGGCCGGTCACCAGCTTCATGAACGTGCTCTTGCCCGCCCCGTTCGGCCCGAGCAGCCCGGTGATGCCGGGCGGCACGCTCACGGTCACGTCGTTCAACCCGATCACCTGTCCGTACCACTTGGACAGGTGTTCCGAGGACATAATCGCGGCGCCCGGGGTGCTCATTTCACCACCTCGACGCCCTTGACCCGGCGCTCGAGCACCGACAGCGAGATCGCCACGAGCCCCGCGAGCACCAGGACGGAGACAATCACGGGCGTGTCGTAGCGCGCCGCCTGCCGGAACATCACATCGCTCACGACGTCGACGTTGGCCGTGATCGACACCCAGGCCGCGCGCGTCGAGTTGGTGATGATCCGGAGCACGACGAACATCGAGTTGGTGAAGAAGATCGCGCCGGTGTAGAGAATCGCGACGTAGCGCGTGCTCTTGGAGAGGGCCGAAAGCGCGAGCATGGTGAACGCGGCCACCAGCACGCGCACGAGGCTCGAGAGCACGACGGCCGGAATGACGTAGAGATTCGCGCGCAGGAAGTCGAGGTTCCCCGCGAACAGCACCTGCAGGACGATGAGCAGCAGCCCCGGCAGCAGCGTGACGAAGAGCAGGAACGTCACGAGAATCGCCAGCTTGCCGCCGATGTACTCCATGCGGAGCAGCGGCTTCGAGAGGTAGATCTGCAGGGCGTTGGCGCGCCGGTCCGAGGCAATGAGGCCGGCGCCGACGAAGACGGTCACGAAGAAGACGAAAATGCCCTGGTACTCGATGAAGTCGCGGAACATCTTGGCGTCCACGGGCACGACCTGCGACGCCTGCGCATAGGCGCTGACGACGTAGATCTGCACCGTCCGGACCACGAACGGAATCCACGCGACGATGAGCAGCGCGATGAGCGCCTTGCGCGAGAGCGTGCTGCGAATGCCGGCGCGCGTGATGACCGACCAGGCGCGGCCGAGCGGCTCGCGCTTGCCTTCGTAGCGACGGTAGCTCTGATCGTGAATCGGGCTCATTCTTCGCCAATCGCCCGGGCAAACACGTCTTCGAGCGTCGGGATGCTCGCGCGCAGATGGCGGACCTGGACGCCGGTGGCCAGCGCAATCTCGCAGATCCGCCGCTGATCCTGACCGGGCGTCGCGCGCTCGCCCGGCACGAAGACCCGCATCACGTCTTCCTCGGTCTCCTTGCACTCGAGGCCGCTCGCGCGGAGCGCCTCAATGAACGGCACGAGCGGGCCTTTGACCCGCACCTCGAACACCCGGCCGGCCGGTCCTTTGAGCTGATCAATGGATCCCGCCGCGGCCACCGCGCCCTTGTCGAGCACCACGACGTGATCGCAGGTGTACTCGACGTCGTTCAGCAGGTGCGACGACAGGATGAGGTTGACGTTCTTGTTGTGGGCGAGATCGTGCACGAGCTCGAGCATCTCGTCCCGCCCCTTGGGGTCCATGCCGTTCGTCGGCTCGTCGAGGAACAGCAGATCCGGATCGTGCACGAGCGCCTGCGCGAGCTTGATGCGCTGCTTCATGCCGGTCGAGTAGGTCTCGACGTTGCGATAGCGCGCTTCCCCGAGGCCGACGTAGTAGAGCACCTCGTGGGCGCGCTGCATGGCGTCGCTCACCGGCAATCCGGCCAACTGGCCGCAGTAGGCGACGAACGTCACGGCGTTCATCCCGGGAATGTGACCGTCGGTCTCCGGCATGTACCCGAGCCGGGCGCGGACTTCGAGCGGTCGGTCGGCGACGTTGATGCCGAGGACTTCGAGCCGTCCGGCTTTGGGCGGAATGAACCCGAGCAGCGACTTGAGCATCGTGCTCTTGCCCGCCCCGTTCGGCCCGAGCAGCCCGACCGCGCCTTTGGGAAATGTCGCACTGACGTCGCGCAGGGCCGCATTCGTCCCGTACGCGACGCTGACATGATCGAGAACCACCGCAGCGTCTGCCATCGTGAGGGTGTCCAGTTTCGGACCGCCTCACGATATACGACTTCAGACCGGGACGGGTTCGATATCCCGGACACTCGCGACAAAAAGGAGGGGCGGGCTTCAGCCCGCCCTTGCCGCGCCGGCTCAAGCCGGCCCCTCCTTGCAGGCGTGGCGGCGTGCTCAGCTGCTCTGGACGCCTTGCAGTCCAAGCTCCTCCGCTTTGACGCGCAGAAACCCGATGACGTTCGCGATGTGTTGATCGAGCGGCAGGCCGATCTCGTCGGCGCCCTTCCGGAGATCGTCGCGCGGGACCGCGCGGGCGAAGGCTTTGTCTTTCATCCGCTTGATGACCGACGACGCCTCGAGATCGTGCACGCTTTTCGACGGGCGCACGAGCGCGGCGGCGGTGATGAATCCCGAGAGCTCGTCGCACGCATATAGGGTTTTTTCGAGGCGGCTCTCGCGCGGGACGCCGCTGTAGTCGGCGTGCGACAGGATCGCGCGCGTGACCCACTCGGGGTAGCCGAGACTGGTGAGAATCTCGACACCGCGAAACGGATGATTCTCACGGTCGGGATACTTCTCGTAGTCGAAGTCGTGCACGAGCGCGACGAAGCCCCACGCGTCCTCGTCTTCGGCCCAGAGACGGGCATAGCCGCGGACCGCGGCTTCGACCGCGAGGAGGTGCTTGCGGAGACTCTCACTTTGCACGTGTTCGGTGACGAGGGCCCAGGCGCGCTCGCGCGACAGCAACGGATCGACCATGGCGGCCAGTCTAACCCGGCGGCCGGCGCATCGTCACCGCACGGGCAATGACGTCGCGGGCTTTGCCTGCGAGACGATACGGCTCGAGCGCGGCGGGACTCGCGAGCACGGCCTCGACGACGTCGCTGCCTGCCGCCAGCGTGCCGCCGATCGTGCGGCACAGAAAATCGACGAGCACGAAGTGGTACCGCACGTCACCGCGCTCGTCCACGAGGATGCGGTCGAACACATCGACCACCGGCCCCACGTCGACAACCAGACCCGTCTCCTCCCGCATTTCCCGGGCAATGCCGGCTTCGAGTGTCTCGCCCAGTTCGAGCTTGCCGCCCGGCAAGCTCCACTGCCCCGCCAGCGGCTCGTGCTGGCGCCTGACGAGCACGACACGGCCGTCGTCCATGAACGTCACGGCGCCGACGCCGACGACGGGTTGTGCGGCGACCCGGGATCTTCCTGGGCCCTCGGTCCTTGGCCCCGGGTCAGCGCCGGCGCGCTGCCGCGTCTCGACGCTCCGATGCCGGCGGATCCGCCCGTCCTCGACCCAAAAATGTGAATGGCCGGCGACCTCGCGCCGAACGTCGCCGGCGTCGCGCACCGTCAGACGCCAGTCGGCGCGCACCCAGCCCCAGCCGGTCTCGATGCCGGCCACGCGATCGACCTCGATCCGCGAGCCGCCGGTCAGCGCGCCGGCCCACTGACCGAATTCGCGTGCCCAGCCGGCGCGGAGCGCATCCAGCCCCTCATACACGCCCGCGTCGTCCAGGAACACGTGTTCGAGCGTGCACGACGGGTGATACAGCGCCACGAGAGCGTCGAGATCGGATCGATTGAGGGCCTGATAGAACGCGCGCACCAAATCCAGCGGATCGGCCGGGGTCATTCGCCCATGACCTTGACGATGACGCGCTTGCGCCGCTGGCCGTCGAATTCCGCGTAAAAGATCTGCTCCCACGGACCCAGATCGAGCTTGCCCTTCGTGATCGGCACCATGACCTGATGACCCATCAGCGTCCGCTTCAGGTGAGCATCCGCGTTGTCCTCACCGGTCTGGTGATGCCGGTACGGCCGTCCGGCCGGCGCGAGCTTCTCGAGCCACTCCTGAAAATCGTGGATGAGCCCGTCCTCCCAGTCGTTCACGTAGACTGCCGCGGTGATGTGCATCGCCGATACCAGCGCGAACCCTTCCTGCACGCCGCTCGCGCTCACGATCTTCGACACTTCGTCCGTGATGCGGACGAACTCCTGACGCTGTTTTGTGTTGAACCAGAGGTAGTCGGTGTGAGTCATAGAAATCAGTAGGCACTCGGCACTCGGCACTCGGCACTGGGCACTAGTAAGAGCCTTTGACTTCTGCCTTTTGCCTTTTGCCTTCCCTAGTGCCTGGTGCCCAGTGCCGAGTGCCTGCTCTTAAGCAATCGCCAGCGCCGCTTCCGCGTTGAAGTCGAGCGGCGACGTTTCGCCACGTTCGAGCCGCCTGAGTCCGGCCGCGGCGATCATGGCGGCGTTGTCAGTGGACAGCGCGAGCGAGGGAACGTACACGGGGAGCCCGACACGCGCCCCGCGCTCGGCTGCGTCACGCCGGAGCCGGCTGTTGGCCGACACCCCGCCGGCGATGCCAACGCTCTTCGCGCCGAGCCACCGCGCCGCCTCGAACGTGCGATCGACCAGCGATTCGACGACGACGCGCTGAAACGATGCACAGAGATCAGCCACCTCTTGTGCGCTGAGCGGACCGGCATCCGTCGGGACGGCCGGCCCGGTCGCGACCGGCACGCCGCGTTGCGCGAGGTACCTGACCACTGCCGTCTTGAGCCCCGAAAAGCTGAACTCGGCCAGGTGCCGCGCCGCGGGCGGGAATCCGGTCGCGGTCAGATCGGGCGGCGGCGGATTCCGATCGGCGTGCGTGAACTTCGGCCTCGGCAGGTCAACGGCGTCGTCGCGCCCCTGGCGGGCGACGCGATCGATCGCCGGCCCGCCGGGATAGCCCAGGCCCATCAGCTTCGCGACCTTGTCGAACGCTTCTCCAGCCGCATCGTCGCGGGTCCGCCCGATCAAGCGATATACGCCGGGCTCCGGCACCAGATACAAGCTGGTATGTCCGCCGGAGACCACGAGAATCGCCGCCGGAAGCGGAATGGCCCCGTGCTCGAGAAAGATCGACTCGATATGGCCGGCGAGATGGTGCACGGCCAGGATCGGCTTCTCGAGGCTCACCGCGAGCGACTTGGCGAACGAGACGCCGACGAGCAACGACCCGACGAGGCCCGGTCCCCGGGTCACGGCGATGGCGTCGAGGGCCGGCCAGTCGAGACCCGCATCCGCGATCGCGCGCTCGGCGACGCCGCAGATGTCGCGGACGTGCTGCCGGGACGCGAGCTCCGGCACGACGCCGCCCCACTCGCGATGAATGTCCACCTGCGAGGCGATGACATTCGAGCGAATCTGCCACGGACGGGCCGGATCGCCCGTCGTCCGGACGACAGCCGCCGCCGTCTCATCGCACGAGGTTTCGATCCCGAGCACCGTCGCCATGACTACTGCGTGAAGAGCCTGGGCAGCGTCTCGTCGTACGGGGGCCGGACGATGCCCTTCTCGGTGATGATGCCGGCGACGAGCCTGGCCGGCGTCACGTCGAAACAGGGATTCCAGACGCTGGCGCCTTCGGGCGCGACGCGGGTCGGACCGAAGTGCGTAATCTCTCGCGCGCTGCGCTGTTCGATGGGAATGGCGTCACCGTTGGCGGTCTCCAGATCGATGGTCGAGAGCGGCGCCGCGACATAGAACGGCACGCCGTGGGCGTGCGCCATCATCGCGACCGTGTACGTGCCGATCTTGTTGGCGACGTCGCCGTTGGCGGCGATGCGATCGGCGCCGACGACGACGAAGTCGACTTCGCCGCGCTTCATCAGCGGACCGGCCATGCCTTCTGTGATGATCGTGGTGGGCACGTTGTCGCGAATGAGCTCCCAGGCGGTGAGCCGGGCGCCCTGGAGGAACGGGCGCGTTTCGTCGGCGAAGACCTGGACGACTTTGCCGCGCTCGGCAGCGGCGCGGATCACGCCGAGCGCCGTGCCGTAGCCGGCCGTCGCGAGCGCGCCGGCATTGCAATGCGTCAGAATCCTGGCATTCGCCGGCACCACGTCCGCGCCGTGACGGCCCATCGTGCGGCAGCTCTCGACGTCCTCGTCGTGGATCGCGTTGGCCTCGCGCTCGAGCCGCGTCTTGATTTCGTCCACAGACTCGCCGGCCTGCACCCCGGCGGCGAACGACCGTTTCATCCGCGCGATCGCCCAGAACAGATTCACTGCGGTCGGCCGGGTATCGGCCATGAGCTCGCACAGCTTGTTGAACTCGACGGCGAACTGTTTCGTGCCCTGCGACGTGCTCCGGCGCATCCCGATGGCGATCCCCATGGCGGCCGCGACGCCGATGGCCGGCGCGCCGCGGATCACCATCGTCTTGATGGCGCGCGCCACTTCCTTCGCGGTCTTGCAGTGCACGTACACTTCCTGAGCCGGCAGCTTGCGCTGGTCGATCATCACGACCGCATCCGACTGCCATTCAATCGTCGGCAACATGAGTTGATGATACTTGATGCGATCGGCCCTGGGCCCTGGGCCTATTTCAGAAGCCTGCCATCAAACGGCAACGGCAGGAGATCGCGCATCTGGTGGCGGGCCTTGATCTCAGTGAGATTGGCCATCACGACCGGGATGTCGCCGCAGTACTCCCACAGCAGCTGGCGACAGGGGCCGCACGGTGGCGTCGGCGACGCGGTGTCGGCGACGACCGCGATCATCGCGAAGTCGCGCTCGCCTTCCGAGAGCGCCTTCAGGAGCGCGACGCGTTCGGCGCAGACGGTGAGCCCGTACGAGGCGTTCTCGACGTTGCAGCCGCCATACACCCGGCCGGCGGCGGTGACGAGCGCCGCCCCGACCTTGAAGTGCGAGTACGGCGCGATCGCGCGATCGCGCGCCTCGCGGGCGGCCGCGACCAGCGCCGCTTCAGAGACGCTCAAGGATCCCCTCGAGGAGCGCGATGAACTGGCCGCGCACGCGGCCGGTCGTCTCGATCACTTCTTCTTCGGTGAGCGGCTGCGGCAGCATGCCGGCCGCCATGTTCGAGATGCACGAAATGCCGAGCACTTCGAGTCCCATGTGCCGCGCGACGATGGCCTCCGGCACCGTGGACATGCCGACGGCGTCGGCGCCCATGGTGCGAAAGGCGCGGATCTCGGCCGGCGTTTCGTAGCTGGGCCCGGTGACCGCGATGTACACGCCGTGCTCGATGGGCAAACCGATCGCGCGCGCGGCCTCGGCGGCGAGCGATCGCAGGCGCGCGGAATAGACCTCGGACATGTCCGGAAACCGGCGGCCGAACCGGTCGTCGTTCTGGCCGATGAGCGGATTGGTGCCCAGCAGATTGATGTGGTCGTCGATCAGCATGAGCGCGCCCTGCGCGAAGCCGGCGTTGATACCGCCGGCAGCGTTCGTCAGCACCAGCGTTTTCACGCCCAACCGCCCGATGACGCGCGTGGCGAAGGTGGCCGTCCGGAGGTCGTGTCCTTCGTAGAAATGCGCGCGCCCGGAGAGCGCGAGCACCCGGCGGCCGCGTGCCGTGCCGGCGACCAGATTGCCGGCGTGGCCAACGACCTTTGCGGCCGGCCAGTTGGGAATCGTGTCGTACGGCAGCACGCTCGCGTCCGACAGGCTCTCGGCGAACGCGCCGAGTCCCGATCCGAGCACGATGGCCACCTCCGGGATGGATCCGAGGCGGTCGCGCAGGACGCCCGTCGTTTCGTTGACCTGATCGAAGTACGACGCCATCACAGCAGGATGGCCGCGATGCAGGCCGAGGTGAAGTTCGCGAGCGTGCCGGCCAGCATCGCGCGCAGACCGAGGCGCGCCAGATCGGAGCGGCGCTCCGGCACGAGCGCGCCGATGCCGCCGATTTGAATCCCGATCGACGAGAAGTTCGCGAAGCCGCACAAGGCGAAGGTCGCGACGGTGAACGACCGCGGATCGAGCCCTTCGCGCAGCGGCCCGAGCTGCGCGAACGCGATGAACTCGTTCAGGACCATCCGCGTCCCGAGCAGGTTCCCGACCACCGTGGCGTCCTTCCAGGCGACGCCCAGGCTCCACGCGATCGGCGCGAAGACGAAGCCGAAGATTTTCTGCAGGCTGAGATCGGGCACGTGCACCAACCCGCCGACCCAGCCGAGCAGCGCGTTGGTCAGCGCGATGAGGGCGACGAACGAAATCAGCATCGCGATGACGTTCATCGCCAGGTGCAACCCCTCGCCGGTGCCGCGGCCGGCGGCGTCGATGACGTTCACGTCCGTCTTCTTCACGTCGAGCTTGACCGTGCCGAGCGTCTCGGGCACGGCCGTCTCGGGCACGAACATCTTGGCCATCATCAGCGTGCCGGGCGCCGTCATGATGACGGCGGTGAGCAGGTGCTTCGGTTCGATGCCGAACGCGATGTAGGCGGCCATGATGCCGCCGGAGATATGCGCCATCCCCGACGTCATCACCGTCATGAGCTCCGACTCGGTCATCTTCGCCAGATACGGGCGAATCGTGAGCGGGGCCTCGGTCTGCCCCATGAAGATGCTCGCCGCGACGTTCAACGACTCGGCGCCGCTCGCCCCCATGACGCGGTTCATGACGACCGCGAACAGGCGCACCACGATCTGCATGATGCCGAAGTAGTAGAGGATCGCGAAGAGCGCGGCGATGAAGATGATCGTCGGCGCGATCTGAAACGCGAAGATGACGCCGTACTTCTTCGGCCCGTCCGGACCGAACACGATTTCCATGATCTTCGCCCAGACCGCCTGGTCGCCGAGCGGGCCGAAGACCAGTGACGACCCGGCGGCCGTGTATCCGAGCAGCTGCCGGATCCGGTCGCCGAGGAACTCGAACACACGCTGGCCGTACGTCGTCTTGAGGACGATGAGCGCGAAGGCGAGCTGCAGGCCGAAGCCCCAGGCGATCGTCCGCAACCGGATCGCCTTGCGGTTCGTCGAGAGCGAGTACGCGATCAGTCCGATCAGGGCGAGCCCGATCACCGGTTGCAACCGTCCCATCAGCTCCTCCTGAAACGACCTCGAAGGTCGTAGCTACCAATTCTGGTAGGAACGACCTCCGAGGTCATAGTGTCCGTCCGTCGACGGTCTCGAGCACGTCCACCGGCGACGCCGTCGCCTGGTCGCCGATCGTGACCGCGCGCGCCAGCAGCTCGCGGGCGGCGGCGAGGCGCGCGCCGTCGCGGCAGGCCAGGCGCGCGATCGGATCGCCCTGCCGCACGCTGGTGCCGACGGGCGCCAGGATATCGATGCCGGCCGCCGGATCGACCGCCTGGTCGGCGCGATCCCGGCCTGCGCCGAGGGCAACGGCGGCGCGCCCGACGAGCTCGGCCTCGAGGTCGGCGACGACGCCGTCGCGCGGCGCCGCCCAGGTCTCGACCGCCGACGGCTGCGGCAACCGGGCGTAGTCGTCGACGACCCGCGGGTCTCCGCCCTGCGCCGCGATGATGTCGCGGAACTTTTCGAGGCCCGCGCCTGACGAGAGCGCCCCCCGCACCTGCCGCTCGGCGTCGGGTTCGCCCGCGGCCGTGCCGGAAAGCACCAGCATGCGCGCGGCGAACGTGATCGAGAGCCGCTCGATGTCCGACGGCCCCCGCCCTTTGAGCGTCTCGATCGACTCGACGACCTCGTTCGCGTTCCCCACCGCACGGCCGAGCGGCACGTCCATCGGCGTCAGCAGCGCCTCGGTCCGGACGCCATTGCGCTCGGCGATCCCGGCCAGCCAGCGCGCGAGTCGCCGCGCGTCGTCCGCGGTCTTCATGAACGCGCCCCGGCCGACCTTGACGTCGAGCACCAGCGCGCCGATCCCTTCCGCGATCTTCTTGCTCAGGATCGACGCACAGATGAGCGGAATGCTCTCGACCGTGCCGGTCACGTCGCGCAGCGCGTAGAGCCGCCGATCGGCCGGTGCGATCTCCTCGGTCTGGCCGATCAGCGCACAGCCGGTCCGGCGCAGCACCGCGCGCATCTCGTCGAGCGTGAGACGGGTGCGGAATCCCGGAATCGCCTCGAGCTTGTCGAGCGTGCCGCCGGTGTGTCCGAGCCCGCGGCCCGACATCATCGGCACGATGGCGCCGCACGCGGCGGCGAGCGGCGCGAGGACGAGCGACAGTTTGTCGCCGACGCCGCCGGTCGAGTGTTTGTCGACCGGCGTGCCCTCGAACTCGGACAGGTCCACCTTGCGCCCCGAGTGGACCATGGCGTCGGTCAGGACCGCGGCCTCGTCGAGTGTCATGCCGCGCAACACGATCGCCATGAGCAGCGCCGCGATCTGATAGTCCGGCCAGGACTGATCGGTGACGCCGGCGACGAACGCGCGAATGTCGTCAGCGTCGAGAGCCCCGCCGTCCCGCTTGTGGCGGATTAGATCAACCGCGCGCATTCGCGGGCAAGTATAGTGGGAAACCGTGACCGGATCGGTGGGCCTGCTGTTCCTCGCTGCCGCGCTCTCCGCAATCGCGCTCAGCAGCTTCGCCTGGCGTGTGACGCGCGCCGCCTCCGATCCGGAACGGCTGATCGGGCAACTGCGGCTGGCGCAATGGACGGCGCTGCTCTATGCGGCCACCGGCGGGACGTGGATGGGACTGGCCGTCACCGCCCACGCCGATGTTCTGGCCAACCTGGACATGACGCTCGGGATCGCGGCGGTCGTCGTCGCCGGGGCCGTGCTGCTGCTCGAACCGAGGACGGCCCTCCTGACCCTGGCCATCGCATTCGTCGCGCACGCGCTCGTGGACATCGCGCACCGTCCCGGCTGGCTGTCACCGGTCATCGCCCCGCAGCGGTTCATCGCGGGGTGCGCGGCATACGACGTTTATGTGGCTGCGCTATGCTTCTGGGCCCGAGGTCGCTGACTCATGCTCAATCGCGTCGTCCGGCCCGCACTCGCGGCCATCGTCCTTCTCACCGCCGCCGCGTCGGCCCAGCAGCCGGCCGCGCCGCCGCCGGGCCGTCCCGCCGCGCCGCGTCTGGTCGTCTTCCTGGTCATCGATCAGTTTCGGTCCGACTACATCGAGATGTACGGGCACCAGTGGACCGGGGGGCTCCGGCGACTGTACGACCGGGGGGCGGTGTTTCCGCTCGCGATGTACCCGTACAGCGGCAGCGTCACGTGCCCGGGCCACACCACCATCGGCACGGGCACGCTGCCCTACGTCCACGGGATGTTCGCCAACACGATCTACGACAAGACGCTGCGCCGCGGCGTCGGGTGCATGACCGACGCGGCCGCGACGTCGGTCGCGTTCGGCGGCGGGACCGGGACCGAACATCACAGCGGCCGCAACATCCTCGCGCCGGCCTTCGCCGACGAGCTGCGCCTGCAGGCGCGGCGTGTCCCCAACATCGTGTCGGTCGCGCTCAAACCGCGCTCAGCGATTGGCCTCGGCGGACACGGCGGCCCCAACACCGTCGTGGTCTGGGAAGAAGACAACGGCACCTGGGCGACGTCCGACGCGTACACGAAAGCGCCGTGGCCGGACGTGGACGAGTACGTCAAGGCCCACCCGCTCACGTCGGCCTACGGCGAAACCTGGTCGCGCGTGCGCCCCGAGAGCACCTACCTGTTTACAGATGACGGCCTCGGCGAGAACAGCCCCATCCCGTGGACGCGGCTGTTCCCGCACAAGCTGGAAAGCCGCAGCGGCAAGCCGGACAACGAGTTCGTCACGACGTGGGAACGGTCGCCCTGGAGCGACGAGTACGTAGTCGGACTGGCGAAGCACCTCGTCGCCTCGCGCAAGCTCGGCACGCAGCCCGGCACGGACATGCTCGCGCTCAGCCTGCCGAGCCTGGATCTGGTCGGCCACGAGTTCGGTCCGCGCAGCCACGAGGTCCAAGACACGCTCATTCGCGCGGACCGGGTGATCGGCGGGTTGTTCGACGCGCTGGACAAGCAGGTCGGCGTCGGCCAGTACGTGGTCGCGTTCTCCGCCGATCACGGCGTGGCCTTCATCCCGGAGCAGGCCGCCGCGCTCGGCATGGACGCCGGACGCATCGTCGCCAAGGAGATCAGCACGGCGGTCGAGGCGACAGTCGCGAAGTTTCTCGGCGCCGGCACGTACTGCGGGATCTGCACCGAACAGCAGATCTGGCTGACGCCGGGGACCCTGGATCAGCTGCGCGGCCGCACCGGCGCGGTCGAGGCCGTGCGCGCGGCACTGAGCGAGATTCGCGGCATCGCCCGGATCCTCACGGCCGACGAGCTCACCTCCACCGCGGTGACCTACGATCCGATCCTGCTGGCGTCGCGCCTCAGCTATGTGCCTGGACGGAGCGCCGACTTCATCATCGTTCCGAAACCGTACTGGATGATTCGCGCCAACACCGGCACCAGCCATGGCACGCCGTACGAATACGATCGCCGCGTGCCGGTCGTCCTCTACGGCGGCGGGATTGCGCGCGGGCGCTTTCTGGTCACGGCGAGCCCCGCCGACATCGCGCCGACGTTCGCGGCGCTCGCGCGCATCACGCTCGCGCGGACGAACGGGCGCGTTCTGACCGAAGCGCTGGCCAGGTAGGTCCCGGAGGCACGATCGCCGATGAGCCCGCGGCCGTGGCGTCCCACTGCCTTCGCCCGGCGTGTCGTGCAGTTGCTCGGCCGCCTTCCGTCGGGACGCGTCGTCACCTACGGTGATCTCGCGCGGGCCGCGGGCCGCCCGGGCGCGGCCAGAGCCGTCGGCAACATCATGCGCGAGGCGCCCATCACTGGATTGCCCTATCATCGCGTCGTGGCCGCCGGCGGCCGCGTGGGCGGCTACGGCGCGCATCCGGAGCTCAAGGCGGCGCTCCTCACTGCCGAGGGGCTGATCGTCAGGCGCGGGCGGATCCGGAACTTCGCCGAACGGCGATGGGAACCAGGCCAAAGGCCAACGGCGCCGGGCCGAAGTCGAAGGCAGTAACCTTTGGGCCATGGGCCTCTGGCCTTGGGCCTTCGGGCAACCCCTGTCCCCATGCCGTCGTCCAAGCCAATGAAGCGACTCGTGGAGGGGCACGCAGACCTGGCCCTGGTGGCACGGTGCCGGGCGAATTCCCCTGGCGCGTTCGAAGAGCTGTATCGCGCGTACGCGCCACGGCTGTTCGGGCTGGCTTGCCGTCTGGTCGGCCGCGGCGATGCCGAAGATCTGCTTCAGGAGATCTTCCTGACGGCGCACCGCAAGCTCGGCCTGTACAAAGGCGAAGCGGCGCTCGGCACCTGGCTGTTCCGGCTGGCCACCAACCAGTGCCTGGACCACCTGCGAAGTCAGCGCGCGCGGCTGATGCAACTCGTGGACACACTGGACGAGGAGCCGGGCGCCGTCGGATCCAGCGCCGGGGCGATCCTGGGCGTCGTCGACCGGCTGGATCTGGAGCGCGGGCTGGCGGGACTGCCGGCCGGCTGCCGGACGGTGTTCGTGCTGCATGATATCGAGGGCTGCGAGCACAAGGAGATCGGCGAGCTGCTCGGCATTTCGGACGGCACGTCGAAGTCGCAGTTGCACAAGGCGAGGATGCGGCTACGGCAGATGCTCGGCCGAACGGACGGAAGAGAGTCATGAACACGTGTCAGGCGATTCAGCCGCAGCTGAGTTCGTACGTCGACGGCCATCTCACGGCCGAGGAGCGTCGCGCGCTGGACGCGCATCTCGAGACGTGTTCGGGCTGCCGCGGCGTGCTGCGCGATCTCGAACGGCTGCGCGCCGCGGCGCGGCAGCTCGGCCCGATCGCGCCGCCCGATCACGTGTGGCTCGAGGTCGCCGGACAGGTACGGCTCGACGAGCCAGGGGCCGGGGGCGGCGGCCGCGCGAGCGCGCCGCGGACGGCCGTGCGGCAGTGGATCGGACTCGCGGCGGCGCTCGTGCTCGTCACCATCGGCGCCTTCTTCCTGCGGGTGTCGCCGCCGGCGAGCCCGCCCGGCAACGTGCCGGCACGTGACGCCGTCCAAGCGATCGCCGACGACCTGATGCTGGCCAACCAACACTACGAGCGGGCGATTGCGGAGCTCGACGCGCTGTCCAAGACGAACGGCGGCGCACTCGATCCGGCGATCGCCGATCTGCTGCGCAAGAACATCGCGGCCGCCGATCAAGCGATCGCGGAAAGCCGAAGCGCGGTGACCCAGAGCCCGGAGAGCGGTCCGGCTCGGGAAAGCCTGATGGAAGCACTCCGGCGCAAGGTCGACGTGCTGCAGGCAACGGTGACGCTGATGAACGACATGCGGCGGGGCGATCAGGCGGGCGCCGCCGAATCGGCCGCGGCGATCAGCAAGAAAGGCTGACAAGAGGTGCGTGTGCAGAGACCCCAGCGAATTTCACTCGGACGGCGTGCCGCGATCACGCTCTCGACGGCCGCGCTCGTCGTCGGCGCCGGCGCGGGCGCGGCGGCGCAGACGATCACGGTCCAGGTCGACGCCAGCGTGGCGCGCGAGATCGCGCGCGAGATCCGCACCGCGGTTGACCATGCCGTCGTGCGTGAGGTCGGCCGCGAGATCGGCAGCGCGATCCGCACGGCGATGGCTGACGTCCCGTGGCGTGAGTGGGTGCGCGACTTTCCCTGGGGTGACCTGGACGTCCGGTGGGGCGTGGCGGGCGGCGGCGCGGTCTGGCAATCGCGCGACTTCCCCGTCGAGCAGGTTGATCGCAAGACGCACACGCTCGCGCTCGGTCCGTCGGGCTCGCTCGAGCTTCGCAACATCAGCGGTCCAGTGTCGGTCGTGGCCGGTTCGGGAAAGGACGTCACCATCGAGGTCGTCCGGACGTCGCACGGCCGGACCGAAGCGGACGCCAAGCTCGGATTGGAGCAGGTCACGGCCGAAGTCGATCACCGCGGCGAGCGGGCGACGATCAACGCCCGGTACCCGGACCGCCGCGGGCGGCCGAACTTCTCGGTGACCGTCGGCTATACGGTCACGGCCCCGGCGGGGACGCACATCACCGTCGGCGGCTACAGCACCGACACGACGGTCAAGGGGATCAAGGGCGACATCAGCATCGAGCTGATCTCGGGCGACATCACGATTTCGGGCGCCACACGCGTCTCGGCCGCCAAGACCTACTCCGGCAAGATCTGGATCGGCGACATCGATGGCGACGGCAACGTCAGCGCCGGCACGATCAGCGGCTCAGTCACGATCGAGCGGGTCAAGGGCCGGCAGGTGTCGGTCGACTCGATGAGCGGCGGCATCATCGCGCGCGACGTCAACGTCGAGAACGCCGTGCTGAAGACCATGAATGGCGGCATCGAGTACGGGGGCGCGATCTCGAAGACCGGCCGGTACGAGATGCAGACGCACAACGGACCGATTCGGCTGCTGGTCTCGGGAAGCGGATTCGAGCTCAGGGCTCAGACGTTCGCGGGGGAAATCAAGCCGGCGGCAGACGTCGAACTGAAGAACGTGAGCATGACCCGGACGTCGCTGCGTGGCACCGCCGGCAGCGGCGGCGCCACGATCGTCGCAACGACGTTCAGCGGAAGTATCTCGATCAGCCGGAAGTAACGCCTACGAGGGCGTGGTCGCAAAGTGAATCAGGTAGTGCTTGCCGCCCTGATTGATCCAGACGCGTATGTAGTCGTTCCCCTTGAGCGTTTGGACCAGTGCCGACCCGGCGGCCGGCGCCTTGCCCTTGAGCACGGCCTTCGCCTCAGGCCCCGACACGATCGTCGCGACCTCTTTGCCCTTGACCTGGCCACCCTGGACGAATTCCACCCACTGCTCCGATTCCGGAGTCTGACCGATGGCGGGCGACAGCCCACCCGAGGCCAGCCGCACCGAATAGGTGCCGGCCGCGAGCGACTGCCCGTTCGCCTGGACGCCCTTCGGCAGCTTGACGGTGCCGAGCGCCTGACTCCCCGTCGCCATCTGGGCAATGGCGGTGGGGCTGTGTAAGGTCACCGCTGCCACGAAAGCCACGGTGAAGAGACCAGCGAGTCCTTTTCGAGCCATCGAAGCCTCCCGGTAGCGATTATAGGGTGAACCCTCGCTCCAACGTGTTCGCAACTTCAAGAAAGATGCCACGGCATTCGCTCCCCCGACCGGGCCTGGCGGCACGCGCCGCCGGGCAGGTGTGAAAAATCGTGGCCTAGATCGCCATCAGATCGAACTGCTCGTGGTGCAGCTGGTCGTCCGTCCGGACCGTGACCGGCCGGCCGACAGCCCCCTCCAGCTCCCGGAACAGGCTCCGGCTCTCCTCTTTCAGCGCCCGGGCGATCTCGGGATTGACGCGCAGGACGAGGCTGTAGCCGTCGAGCTCGGAGCTGACCTTTCGCACTTCGGTCAGGATGTCGTAGCAGATGGTCGCGCTCGTCTTGATCGACCCGGTGCCCGAGCAGTACGGGCACGGCTCGGTGAGCTGCCGTTCGAGGCTGCTCTTCACACGTTTGCGCGTGATGATGATCAGTCCGAAATCCGAGACCTGGACGGCCTTCGACGGCGCCCGGTCCTTGCGCAGCTCCTGCTCGACCCCCTGCGCCACCTTCTGGCGGTTCTTCTTCTCCTCCATGTCGATGAAGTCGAGCACGATGATGCCGCCGAGATCGCGCAGGCGAATCTGGCGGATGATCTCCTTGACCGCCTCGACGTTGGTCTTGACGATCGTGTCCTCGAGCCGGCCGGCCGACTTCTTGCCGACATACCGGCCGGTGTTGACGTCGATGGCCACGAGCGCCTCGGTCTGGTTGATCACGATATAGCCGCCGGACTTGAGCCAGACCTTGCTGCGCAGCGCCTTGTCGATCTCGCTCTGCACGCCGTACTCGTCGAAGATCGGGTAGTCCTTCGTGTAGTGCTTTACGCGGTTGACCATGTTCGGCATGATGCGCGTCATCATGGTCACGACCCGCCGGTACTCGGTCTCGTCGTCGAGGCGGATGGCGGTGAACTGTTCGTTCAGCAGATCGCGGAGGAGCTTGGTGACCAGACTCTCCTCGCGGAACAGCACGGCCGGCGTGCGATCGGATTCGCGCTTGCGTTGAATCTCGGTCCAGACCTGCTGGAAGTACGACAGGTCCGCGACGATGTCTTCCTCGGATCGGTTGGCGGCGGCGGTGCGGATGATCACGCCGCCGGGGAGGCCCGACTGTTCGCGGAAGCGCTGGACGATGCCGCGCAGCCGTCGCCGCTCGTCGCGCGAGTCAATCTTGCGTGACACGCCGAGGTGATCCACCGTCGGCATGTACACCAGGAAGCGGCCCGGCAGGCTCAGGTGCGACGTGATCCGCGCGCCCTTCGTGCCGAGCGGTTCTTTGACCACCTGCACGACGACTTCCTGGCCCTCTTTGAGCAGGTCTTCGATCTTCGCAGTGGACGGCGTCCGTTCAGGCCGGTCACGGCGGCGACCCTGGGCCTGATCTCCCCGCTCGCGAGGCTGCGCGCGCGGCGTGCCGTTGGCGGGCGTGGGAGGTCCGGCGTCGGCCGATTCGGCCGGGGCACCGTTCCCCTCGGCGGGGGCACCGTTCCCTGCGGCGGGGGCGCCGTTCCCGTCGGCGGGGGCGCCGTTCGTCAGCCCGTCGCCGCGGGCGCCGAGGTCGTTCTCGGGCGCAGGATCGGCGGCGGCCGGAGGGCCCTCGTCTTCCTCGAGGGCTTCCTCGGTCGGGCTGATGACGTCAGAAACGTAGAGAAACGCGTCGCGGTCGAGACCGAGGTCAACGAACGCCGACTGCATGCCGGGGAGCACCTTCGACACGCGGCCTTTGTAGATGTTGCCGACCACGCCTCGTGAGTGTTCCCGCTCGATGAATACTTCGACAACTTGATCGTCCTCGAGGATCGCCACACGCGTTTCGTGCGGCGTCGAGGAGATCACCATCTCCTTGTTCATTCGTCTGACTCCAGCGAGCCAGGCGCGCCCGGCCGGGCAACAGACCTGCGGCCACGCTGGGGAGTGCGCCTGCCATCGCGCACACCACCACCAGCAAGAGGACGATCAGGCTGTCGAACGACACGTTCATGAAACGCGCAGGCTCCAACTCAACGAGGCCCAAGGGCCAGAGGCCCCAGGCCCAAGAACGCAAAACCCAACGTTGGCCCTGGGCCCGAGGCCCTTGGCCTAGTTCGTAAACCGTCTCATCCGGACGTTCAGGATGAGGCCGAAACCGGCGAGCGTCGCGACGAGCGACGACCCGCCATAACTCATGAGCGGCAGGGTCAGCCCCTTCACCGGGGCCAGTCCGGCCGACATGGTGATGTTGTACACCACCTGGAACGCGAACCCCGACAGGATCGCGACGACGAGGAAAGCGCCGACCCGATCCTTGGCCAGCTTGGCCGCGTCCAGGCTGCGGACGAGCACGAAGAGATACAGCGCCAGGGTGATGAACACGCCGATGAAGCCGTGCTCCTCGGCGAGCACGGAGTAGACGAAGTCGTTGTGGGCGACCGGGAGGAAGCCATACCCACCCTGAGTACTCTGCCGGAACCCCTTCCCGAGCAGGCCCCCCGACCCGACCGTCACCTTCGCCTGAATCTGCTGATACCCGGCGCCCTTCGGATCGTTCGCGGGGTTCAGGAACGTCTCGATGCGCTCACGCTGGTAGCCCTGCAGGCCGAACCGCCAGGCGACTGGCGAGAGCAGCACGGCGGCCACGACCGCGATGATGAGCCAGCGCATCCGCATCCCGGCCACGTAGATGACGCCGAGGAACACCGGAATGAGCGTCGCGGCCGTCCCGAGATCAGGCTGCGACAAAATCAGCCAGACCGGCACGGCGAGCAGCGCGCCCCCGATGATGAGCTCGGCCATCGACCGCGCGCTCCGCCGGCTCTCGCCGTAGAACATCGCGAGCACGAGCGCCATCGTGAGCCGCGCGAACTCGGACGGCTGCAGCGAGAACCCGCCGAGATCGATCCATCGGCGGGCGCCGCCGCGCACGACGCCGAACTGCGACACGTAGAGCAGGGCCAGGACGAGCGCCGCGTACAGAAAGAGCGATCGCTGCGCGAGCGAACGATAGTCCACGAGCAGGCAAGCCGCCATCGCCGCGAGGCCGATCGGCAGGGCGTAGACCTGCGTCCAGAACTCGCTGCCTGGCTGGTTGGCCCGGAAGTTCCAGGTCACCGAGTAGATCGTGGCCAGGCCGACGAGCGTCAGCGCGACGACCGCGAGGATCAGCGGCCAGTCGATGTGGGCGGACAGGCGGCGTTCGACGATCATCGGTTCCGGGGGTTCCGGGGTTCCGGGGTTCCGGGGTTCCCAGGTGCCGGGGTTCTGGAGTTGCGAGGTTCGGTCGTCCCGGAGATTCGCGGCGCGACTGCCGGCGGTTCCGGCGCGGGCGGCGCGACGACGACGGGGGGCTGGAACACCGGCAGCGGCCGGCCTTCCTGCTTCGCGAAGAACGTATCGACGACGTACTTGGCGATCGGCGCGGCGGTCGATCCGTGCAGGCCGTGCTCGACGAAGACGACGCCGGCGATCTGCGGGTTGTCGCGCGGCGCGAAGAAGACGAAGAAGCCGTGGTCGCGTACGTCGATCTTGCCGGCGGCCACCCGCGCCCCGTCGAGCGAGATCACCTGGGCCGTGCCCGTCTTGCCTGAAAGATCCTTGCCCGGCAGCTTCGACAGCCGCGCCGTCCCGCGCTCGCCGTTGACCACCAGCCACAGGCCCTCTTTCACCGCCTGCAGCAGATCGGGCTTGATCGGAATCACTGACTTGGGTTGCGGCGCCGGGACCGGGACCCAGCCCTGTCCGTTCTCGTCGATGGCCTTCACCACGTGCGGGGTCACCAGCGTTCCGCCATTGGCCACCGTCGAGATCATCGTCGCCAGCCCGAGCGGCGTCACCGCGACGGCGCCCTGGCCGATCGAGACGGAGATCGTCTCGCCCGGATACCAAGGCTGCTTACGGACGCGCTGGCTCCACTCAGTGGACGGCACGAGGCTCGAGTTCTCGCCCGGCAGGTCGATCCCCGTCTCCCCCACCAGACCGAGCTTTTCGGCATACGCGTGAATCGTGTCGATCTTCATCATGTCGCCCACCGTGTAGAAGTACACGTTGCACGACTGCTCGATGGCGTGGCGCAAATCGACGAGCCCGTGGCCGCCTTTGCGACTGCACTGGAACGGCCGGCCGTAAAAAGTTTTCGCGCCGGGACAGAACACCTTGAAGTCCGGCGTGATGATGCCTTCGCTCAGCGCCGCGATCGACATGACGATCTTGAAGGTCGAGCCCGGCGAGTAGCGGCCGCGCATGACGCGGTTCTCGAGCGGCTTCAGCGGATCCTTGTTGAGATCGGCCCACTTCCGGCTCTGGATGCCGACGGCGAAATCATTCGGGTCGTACGACGGCAGGCTGGTCATCGCGAGGACTTCACCCGTCCGCGGATCGAGAAACGCCGCGGCGCCGGCGAAGTGATTCGCGTGAAACGCCTCCTCGACCGCGCGCTGCAGATCGTAGTCAATCGTGAGCTGCAAACGCTTGCCGTCAGTGGGCGACTCGATGCCGATCTCACGAATCTCGCGTCCGAGGCTGTTGACGATGACGTTGCGCTTGCCGTCGGCGCCCATGAGGTTCGCGTTGTAGACGCGTTCGACGCCCGTCTGCCCGACGATGGCGCCCGCCTCCAGCCCCGCGTACTCCGGGCGATCGAGCTGGGCATCCTGGATCTCGCTCACATAGCCGAAGAGATGGGCCGCGAGGCCGCCGTCCGGATAGGCGCGCGCCGGCACGCGCAACACGTCCACGCCCGGCAGCTCGAGCTGGCGGGCGCGGACAGCAGCCACCTGCGAGAAGGTCGCGTGCTCGATCACCGGAATCGGCCGGAACGACGCCTCGCGACGGTGACGCTGCACGACCTCGCGGATCGCCTGCTCGTCCACGCCGGTGGCCGTCGCGAGCACGCCGGCCACCGCATCCAGGTTGGTCAACCGTTCGCGGACGATCGCGATCGTGTACGAGTCGCGATTCTGCACGAGCACGCGGCCGTTGCGATCGAACAGCACGCCGCGCGGCGCGCGAAGCGGAATCGTCCGGAGGTAGTTGTTGTCGGCCCACTCGGCGTAGAAGCTGTGCTGCACGACCTGCAGCAGCCAGAAGGCCACGGCCAGCACGCTGAACCCCACGATGACGACGGCTTTCAGCACGGTCAGCCGCGTCAGCAGGCTCTGTCGATCTTCGAATGCGCCGGGCGTCAACATACCGGGCCCCTCACCACTGGCGGCGCCCCAGGCTCCCGCGCCGGCTCATCCGGCCACGCCCCATGGCGCCGGGCAGCGCGTCGCTCAGGTGGAACGCGAGAAACCCACAGACGGAGTTGATCGCGGTCTCTCCCAGCATAGCCGTCCACGGCAGCCCCGGCCACTTCTGGTCGATGAGCCCCTGGAGCACGAGCATGATCAATCGGTGGAAGATAGTGGCGCCGCCGACGATGATCGCGCGGGCGTGCGGCTTGGCGACCACGAACTGGGTGCCCACCACGCCGGTCGCAAACCCCGTGAGCGTCTTGGCCAGCCCGCCGACGCCGATGATCCCGCCCGACAGCATGTCCTGGAGGAGTCCGCCGACCGTCCCGGCGACCATCCCCGCCACGGCTTCCCATCGCAGCGCGACATACACCACCCCGACGAGCACGAGATCGAACGCCCACCGTCCGCCCACCGTGTAGCGGGCGAACGTCACCTGGAGCACGACGGCGATCAGGACGGCGGCCAGGACGGTCGTGAGCCTCACTGCTCGTGCCCCGACGGCCGGCGATCGAGCACCACGAGCACGACTTCGATATGGGTAAAGTCAACGGATGGGCGGATCGAGATCTCCCGGTCCTTGCCGACGCCGTCGATCGACTCGACCGATCCAATCAGGAATCCCTGCGGGAAGATGCCGTCCTGCCCCGTCGTGAGCACTCGCTCGCCGAGATCGATCTTCACGAGCGGCGACACCAGCTCCAGCCGCAGCCTGCCGCCCGGGTCGCCGCCGGCCACGATCCCGGCGGAATTGCTTTTTTCAAGCAGCGCCGCGGCCGCCGCGGACCGATCGATGAGCAGCTGGACCAGCGCGGCGTGTGCCGCCGGCCGCCCGATGACCCGCCCGACGACGCCGCGGCCGGCGATCACCGCCATGTTCGCCTCGACGCCATCGTCGCTGCCGCGATCGATGGTCACGGTCAGCGCGCCCGGCGAGGGATTGCCGGCGATGACCCGGGCCGCGAGTGTCCTGGCGGCCAGACTCTTCTGAAGATTGAGGGCTTCCTCGAGCGAGCCGGTGCGGCTCGACTTGGCGCGCTCGGCCTGCAGCTCGCCTTCGAGCTCGACGACGCGCTGGCGGAGCGCGGCGTTATCGCGGGCGGCGCCGTGCAGCGCGAAGTAGCCGTGCCAGACCGAGCTGACCGCGTCGGCCATGCCGGCCGCGAGCCCCTGCACGCGCGCCAGCGTCCCGAAGGCGACATCTTCGATCACCGGAACGCCGGACTTCGACTGGACCTGGGCCGAAATGAGCATGACATGGCCCAGGCAGATGACGACGAGCAGCGTCAGGGTGCGGCGGCGCATGTCAAAAAGACATCGGGTGTCTTTTCCTCATGATCGCCTGGAAAAGACACCCGATGTCCTCGTCCAGCGAACTCTTTCGTTTCCATGCTGGAAAACGACACCCGATGTCTTTAATCCAGCGAGATCTTTCTCAGCAACTCGAAATTCGACAGCATCTTGCCGGCACCGAGGACCACCGTCGACAGCGGATCCTCGGCCATCGCCACCGGCAGTCCGGTTTCCTCGCGGAGGCGCTTGTCGAGGTTCTTGAGCAGCGCCCCGCCGCCCGTCAGCACGATCCCGCGATCCACGATATCGGCCGAAAGCTCGGGCGGCGTGCGCTCGAGCGCGACCCGCACGGCATCGACGATGACGTTCACCGTCTCGGCCAGCGACTCGCGGATCTCATCATCTGTAATGGTAATCGTCTTGGGCACGCCTTCGATGAGGTGCCGCCCCTTGATTTCCATCGTCAGCCGGTCTTCGAGGGGATAGGCCGAGCCAAGCTCGATCTTGATCTGTTCGGCCGTTCGCTCGCCGATGAGCAGGTTGTACATCTTCTTGATGTACTGGATGATGGCCTCATCCATCTCGTTGCCGGCCACCCGGATGGCCTTGCTGTAGACGATGCCGGCGAGCGAAATCACGGCGATGTCCGTCGTGCCGCCGCCGATGTCCACGACCATGTTCCCGGACGCCTCTTCGATCGGCATGCCGGCGCCGATGGCCGCCGCCATGGCCTCCTCGACCAGGTAGACCTCGCTGGCCTTGGCCCGGTAGGCGCTGTCTTTGACCGCGCGCTTTTCCACCTGCGTGATTTCCGACGGGACGCCGATGACGATCCGCGGGCGCACCCACATCGTGCGGTTGTGTGCCTTTTTGATGAAGTGCGCGAGCATCTTCTCGGTCACTTCGAAGTCGGCGATGACGCCGTCCTTCATGGGTTTGATGGCGACGATGTTGCCGGGCGTCCGGCCAAGCATCTCCTTGGCCTCCTTCCCGACCGCCTCGATTTTGCCGGTGACTTTGTTGATGGCGACGATCGACGGCTCATTCACGACGATGCCCTTGCCACGGGCGTAAACGCAGGTGTTGGCCGTGCCAAGGTCAATCGCGAGGTCGCTGGAGAACAGCGAAAAAAGCGAGCGCAGCGTCAATGCGGTTCCTGTTCTTCCTGTGGCGGGCGAGAGCCCTCATCGCGTCCGGCCACGTGAATCCCATTCTTGCCCGTGACCTTAACACGATACATGGCCGCGTCGGCCGCCTGAAGTAGACCTTCCGCTGTATCGGCTACATCTGGCAACGTCGCTAGGCCAATCGAGGCGGTTATCCGGTTCGCCCGGCCGCGCTCGGACAGGAAGACGTACCGCTGGATGCGGTCCCGCAGGCGCCGGGCGACCGACTGGGCGCCCTCCACCCCGGTTTCAGGCAGGAGTATCGCGAACTCGTCACCGCCAAACCGTGCAACGATGTCCGTCTCCCGGGCGCTCCCCCGGATCACGGCGGCGGCTTCGATCAGCGCCCGGCTCCCCAGCAGGTGGCCGTGCGCATCATTGATCTTCTTGAATCCATCCAAATCGATGAAAAGAAGTGAAAGCGGCCAGCCGCTGCGCATGGCGCGCTTGGTTTCCTTGCGGAGGGCGTCGTTGAGGAACCGCGAGTTGTAGAGCTGGGTGAGATCGTCGGTGACCGACAGCGCCTCGGCACGCTCGACACGCAGCGCGTGAGTCAGGGCGAATGCGGCGGGCTCGACCAGAATGCCCAGCGCATCCACCAGCTCGGTCGCGAGCGCGGGCATCCGGCGCGGCCGCCCGAAATCGACGCCGACCAGGACGCCCGCCACTTCCCCGCCGGCGACGAGCGGCCAGCCGAGCACCGTCAGCTCGGACGGGGTCGCGCGATCGGTGCCGACGGCCATCCGCTCGGTCACGTAGCTCGTCGTGCGGATCGCGGCCTTGCCGCCGCGCATCACGACCTCGGCGATCTCGTTGCCGGCGCCCTTGAACGCGCTTTCGTCTTCCCGATCGTCGAGTCGGCGGACGGACCCGTCGGGCTCGACCGCCATCACCGACCATTCGGTGAGCGGCAGCCATTCCCCCAGCCGGCCGACGATGGCGTTGGCGACGCCGGCCGGATCGGACGACGCGTTGACGGCGCGCATGAGCTCGCTCAGCGCTTCGGTGCGGCGCGACAACCGGACGAGTTTCGGTGTGGCCTCGTCGAGCCGATCGGCCAGATCGACGACGGCCGGCAGACCGAGCGCACGTTCGACGTCGACCAGCCGGACGGGCGTGGAGAGATGACGACGGAAGCCGAGCTTGCGTGAGACCTCGAGCAGCGCGGGATTGCTGGCCAGGCTGTACGACGCGGCGGGCACACCCTCGATCAATCCGCCGATGCGCGAATCCGCGCCGTCTTGCGGAGCCAGTTCCCACAGCACGCCGGCGATGCCGCGCGGGAGTGTCCACGTGGCGCCCTGCCAGACCTGCAGGATTTCGACGCCCCGGACCATGCGCAGCGGCGCGAGATGTTCTTGAACGTCTTCGCTACGGTGAAAAACAGCGAGACGAAGCACAGTCGCGGCCGGAGTCGGCGCTGGGGATGACGACTTCGTTTCTTGTGCTTCCGGCATGTCCTCCGGACGCGTATCGAGGAACACGAACGCCTCAACTATAGCACGCGATCTTTGACGGAAATTCAGGTCAGATCGTCTGCGTGCGCGCGCCCGCGATGCGCCGAGAACGGATCTGAAATCGGATTCGCCCGCGATTCGCGGAACACGAGAAAAAGTCGCGCCCGGCGGCGAAGTCGCGGCCCGTGGCGACCGCCCCGCCGCGCCCGGCCGCGGGGATCGGCGCGCCGTGGCATAATTGTTCTTTTGGGAGACTGATTTGTGACGATGCTTGATCGGATGCGGCGGCACCGGGCCTGGCTCAAATGGAGCCTGGGCATCGTGGTCCTGACCTTTGTCCTTCTCTACATCCCCAGCTTTCTGAAGCAGGACGGGGTCGGCGCCGCGCCCACCGACACGCTCGCGACCGTTGATGGCCGATCGATTAAGGTCGGAACCTACCAGCGCGCGTATCAGACGCAAATCAACCGTCTGCGCGGTGCCTACGGCGACCAGCTGAACGATCAGATGCTCAAGCAACTGGGCATCTCCCAACGAATCGTGCAGCAGCTGATCGACGAAGAGGCGATGCTCGCCGAAGCCGGACGGCTCGGGATCAAGGTCTCCGACGCCGAGTTGCGGGAGCGCATCCTGCGGATGCCCGAGTTCCAGGACGGCGGCCAGTTCGTCGGCAACGCGCGGTATACCGCGATGCTGAGGACGGCGCGTCCGCCGATGACCGCGGCCGAGTTCGAGGACCAGGTGCGCCGCTCGCTCACCATCGAAAAGCTCCAGGACGCGCTCACCGGATGGGTCCTGGTCAGCGATGCCGACGTCGACAAGGAGTACACCCGCCGGAACGAGAAGGTGAAGCTCGACCTGGCCGTCTTCACGGCCAATCAGTTCCGCGCGGGCATCCAGCCGACCGACGCGGACATCCAGGCGCGCTTCAACGCGAATCCGGAAGCCTACCGGCTGCCCGAGAAGCGTCGCGTCCGCTATCTCTCGGTCGACGCCGAGGCGCTGCGCGCGAAGATGACCGCGACCCCGCAGGAAGTCGAAGCGCGCTACCAGCAGAACCTCGCGACCTATCAGACGCCTGAGCAGGTGCGCGCCAGCCACATTCTCTTCAAGACCGAAGGCAAGGACGAGGCGGCCGTGAAGAAGCTGGCCGAAACGGTGCTCGCCAAGGTCAAGGCCGGTGAGGACTTCGCCAAGCTCGCCAAGCAGTACTCCGAGGACGGATCCAAGGACAACGGCGGCGACCTGGACTACTTCGGTCGCGGCGCGATGGTGAAGGAGTTCGAAGACGCGGCGTTCTCGCTCACTCCCGGCCAGACGAGCGGCCTCGTGAAATCGCCCTTCGGGTTCCACATCATCAAGACCGTGGACAAGCGCGCCGCGGCCACCCGCACGCTCGCGGAGGTGAAGCCGCAGCTCGAAGACCAGATTAAGTTCGAGAAGGCCCAGGCCGAGGCCTCGAAGGTCGCTGACGAGATCGCCAAAGACATCGACGATCCGTCGGATCTCGACCGCGTGGCCGCCGCCCGGTCGCTGACCGTGGGCGACTCCGGCTTGTTCTCGCGCGAGGAACCGCTGGCCGGCATGGGCTTCGCCCCGACCGTGACCGCCGAAGCGTTCCGGATGGATCAGGGCAAGGTGAGCGGCGTGCTTCGCACCAATCAGGGGTATGCGTGGATTACCCTGGTCGAGACCAAGCCGTCCGGGCTCCCGAAGCTCGACGAGGTGAAGGACAAGGTCTCGGCGGACGTCGTCCGAACCAAGGCCGTCGAGTTGGCGACGGCCAAAGCCGCCGCCATGGCGCAGGCCGCCAAGACCAACTTCGCCGCCGCCGCGAAGGCCGCAGGCGTCGAGGTCAAATCGACGGAGTTCATCACCCGCGGTACGGCGATTCCGGAGGTCGGCACCAGCGCGGCCGTCGACGACGCGGTGTTCGCGCTCAAGGCGAACGAGACGACCGGCCCGATCACGACCGACAACGCGGTGGTCGTCGCCCGCGTCAAAGAGCGGCAGGATCTGAAGCCGGAGGAAATGGCCAAGTCACGCGCGTCGCTGCGCAGTGAGCTGCACAACCAGCGCGGCGGGGCGTTCTTTGGCGCCTACATGACCAAGGCGCGCGACCGGTTCACGGTCAAGTACAACGAGAGCGCGCTCAAGCTACTCTTCGGACAATAGGCACCGCCGATTGTTAAGTGAGAAGTTTGAAGCCAGAAGTTAGAAGTTCGTGGGCGCTTGCCCCGAAGACAAGCGTCCGGTGACTTCTAACTTCTGGTTTCTCACTTCTCACTTAACACGGTTCTATCTCCACAACACGTTCGGCATCAGATACAGGAGCTCGCCGCGGCGGAAGCGCTTGAGGGTCGTGAGCGCCGACTCGACCGCCTGGGCATCCGGGCGGCGGAGAAAGAGATCCAGGCCCGATCGGACCGACGCGCCGAACGGGTTCGCCAGGATGTCGAAGAGCGAGCGGCGCGGCGGGTACACGAGCAGATCGACGTCCTTCTTCGCGTCGAGCCGCGCCTTCTCCTTCGCAATCTGAATCGCGCGATCGAGCCCGCCGAGCTCGTCCACCAGGCCGCGCTCGCGGGCCTGCCGTCCCGTCCAGACGCGCCCTTGCGCCACCGGATCGATCCGCGCCGCCGGCTGCTGCCGCCCCTCGGCCACGCGCGAGAGGAACAGATCGTAGGTCGCCCGCATCTGCTCTGCGATACGGGCGCGCTCCTCCGGACTGAACGGCTTGAACGGCGAGTAAATCTCAGCCAGCCGCCCCTCGGACACGGCCTCGGCGCCGACGCCGATCTTGTCGAGCGTCCCCTTGAGCACCATCTTGCCCGTCACGACGCCAATCGATCCGGTGATCGTGCCCGGCTGCGCGACGATGGTATGCGCCGGCAGCGCCATGTAGTAGCCGCCCGAGGCCGCGACGTCGCCCATCGACACGACCACCGGCTTGATGTCGCGCGCGAGCATCAGTTCCCGCCACATGACTTCTGACGCGATCGCGGATCCGCCCGGGCTATCGATGCGCACGACGATGGCCCGCACCGACGGGTCAACGCGCACTTTCCGGACCCACTCGACGAACGTCTCCGACCCGAGGACGTTCCCGCCGGGTCCGTCGAAGGAGCTGCGCCCGCTGGCGATCGTGCCGACGGCGTAGAGCACGGCGATCCGAGCCCCGCTCACCCGCTCGGTCAGCGGCCGCGGCACGCGCGCGTACGTGTCGGCGTCGATCCGGCGCGTCCCGGCAAGAGGTGCCGCATCGTCGAGCTGATCTTCGTAGCCGAGCGCGTCTACGAGCCCGGCCTTCAACGCGCCGCTCGCCAGGTACGGACCGTCGTCGAGCAACCGGCGAACCTCGTCCTCCGAGCGCTTCCGGCCCACGGCGATGGCGCGGACGAGCTCGTTGTACCAGTCACGGTTGAGCGACTGATACATCTCGCGGTGCGCCGGCGTGAACGTCTTTTCGGTGAAGTTGTTGGAGGCGGTCTTGTAGTCGCCGATGTGCAGCAGGTCGGGATAGACGCCGATCTTGTCGAGCGTGCCGCGGAAGAAGAGCTCGTAGAACGCCAGCCCGACGAGATCGAGCTGACCGGCCGGCATCATGACGACGCGATCCGCGGCCGACGCGAGGTAGTACTCCTGCGCTCCGCCAGCCTCGAGATAGGCGGTGACGGGCTTGCCGCTCGTCTTGAAGTCCTCGATGGCGCCGCGGATTTCCTGCAGCTGGCCCCAGAGGGCGCCCGAGGCCTGAGGCGTGATGACCAGCGTCTTCACACGCGCGTCGATTTTGGCTTTGCGGATGGCCTCGACCGTCTGACGCAGGGTCGGCGGCCGCCGTACCAGCGTGCTCAGCACGTCGTTGGCTTCCAGTTCGCCGAACGGCGCCTGGATGGGCAGATAGAGCGCCGCGTTCGACGGCACCGACGGCGGTGGCGCGGTCGTGAAGCTGAGGAAAATCCAGCCGGCGATCGACGCCAGTGTGCCGAGAAAGATCAAAAGCAGAACGAGGAAGATGCCACGGCGTGACGACACAGAAACACTCCTGTCGGCAGTATATGGCCTCTCGCCGTACAATACGGCCGCATGATCAGGCTCGCACAGAGCACGTTCGGACGGACGCCAGACGGGACCACCGTCGATCTGCTCACGCTCCGGAATGCCGCCGGCATAGAGATCCGCGTCATCACGTACGGCGGCGTCATCGTGTCGCTGCAGACGCCGGATCGTACCGGGGCGTTCGACGACATCGTTCTCGGCTTCGATGATCTCGAGTCGTACCTGACGAAATCACGCTACTTCGGCTGCATCGTCGGACGGTACGGCAACCGGATCGCGGGGGGACGGTTCACGCTCGACGGGCAGACCTATCCCCTCGCGACCAACAACGGTTCGAACCACCTGCACGGCGGCATCAAGGGCTGGGACAAGGTCGTCTGGCAAGCGGCGCCGTTCGAGCGCGCGGACGCCGCCGGCGTCGTCCTGCGTCACACCAGCCCGGACGGCGATGAAGGCTACCCGGGCGAAGTCGCGGCCACGGTGACCTACACGCTCAGCGATCGCGATCAGCTGAGCGTGCGCTATCAGGCCACGACGACCAAACCGACGGTGATCAACCTCACCCAGCACACGTACTTCAATCTGGCCGGACCGAAGGCGGCCGACGTGCTCGGCCATCAGTTACGGTTGAACGCGAGCCGCTTCACGCCCGTGAGCGACGTGATGATTCCGACCGGCGAGATCGCGAATGTCAGCGGCACGCCGTTCGACTTCCGGACGTTGACGCCGATTGGCGAGCGGATCAACGAGACGCACGAACAGCTCGTCCGGGCCAAGGGCTACGATCACAACTTCGTCCTCGACCGCGCCGGCGACGCACTGACGCCGGCGGCTCACGTCGAGGAGCCGCAGACCGGGCGGACGCTCGACGTGGCCACGACCGAGCCGGCGCTGCAGTTCTATTCGGGAAATTTCCTGGACAACAGCCGGATCGGGAAGGGCGGCCGCGTCCTCTCGTACCGCTCAGGGTTCTGCCTCGAAACGCAGCACTTCCCCGACTCACCGAACCACCCGGCCTTCCCCTCCACCGTCCTCCGGCCCGGCGGCTTCTACTTGTCGGAGACGATATTCGGGTTCGGCACCCGGGGATAGCGCGGGAGCACGATCCCTTCGGTCTGGTAGCGCCTGAGCAGGCGCTTCAGGAACTCGTGGCGCACGAGCGCCTGATCCGGATAGTCGCGGGCCCGGAGACCGACTGAGAATCGAACGCCGAGATCCGTGAACGCGCCCAGGCGGACGGCCGGTTCGAAGTCGGGCATGCCGCCCATCACCTCGCGCATCACTTCCCGGGCGACGTCCATCGTGATGAGCTCGACCTTCGTGATGTCGTTCGCGAAGTCGACGGTGATGTCCATGCCGACGCCGACGTCGCGCACCGGCAGGCTGTAGTTGGTGACGATTGCCTGAGAGACCTTCGCGTTGGGGACGACGACCAGATTGCCGCCCGGCGACTGGATGCGCGTCGAGTTCCAGTTGAAGTCGAGCACATGCCCTTCGACGCCAGGGTCGAAGCGGACGTAGTCGCCGATGCGAATCTGGCGCCCGAGCGTCACGAACACGCCGGCGAAGAGGTTGGACAGCGGCTCCTGCAGCGCCAGCGCCACCGCGAGACCGCCGACGCCGAGGGCGGCCAGCATCGGCGTGACGTTCACGCCGAGCGCGTTCAGGATGACCAGCAGCCCGAGCGCGAAGATGACCATCCGGACGATGTTTCGGGAGAGTGCCGAGACCGGCGCTCCGGGCACCGACCGAGGGCCGAACACCGTGATGAGGCGCGCGGCAATCGCGGCGGCTGCGAACGTCACGGACGCGACCACGATGATCTTGAGGACGCCCGTCGCGAGCGACAGCCAGCGCGGGGGGATCTGCCAGTACCCGAGCGAGATCCACGCGCCGACGAGCAGGATCCAGAGCGGAATCCGCCGCCTGAGCTCGCCTATGACCGCGTCGTCCCAGGTGCCTTGGGTCCGTTTGGCCAGTCCCGTGAGCCTGCGGATGAGGACGGCGTTGATGAGGTAGCCGACCGCGTAGGCGACGCCGAGCGTTCCGACGGTCCACAACAGGCGGCTCACCAGGGGCCACTCGGCGAAGAAGGGTTCCACGGGACTTCTAGGTTAGTAAATCGTGAGGTCCGGCACAAAGAGCGTGCGAGGTCCGGGATCAAGAGCCGGCGAGGTCCGGTACCAGGGGCCCCCGAAGTCCGGCATCGAGAACAGCGAAGTCCGGGGCCACGACACGTTTCGCCGGACGGGCTCACCCCGCCGCGGCCCTCTCGCCGTCGGACCACCGAACCTCAAGGGCGCTTCGCACCGGAACTCAGGGCCCTTCACACGGGACCTCAAACGCTTTCGCGCCGGACCTCGAGCGCCCTCGGACCTCGAGCGCCCTTCCCTCCGGACTTCAAGCGGCCCCTCGCTCCGGACCTCGAGGGCCCTTCACTCCGGACCTCAAGAGCCGTCCAATCCGAACCTCGAGTGTCCTCCAGTCCGGACCTATAATCGGAAGTCTATGCCTACAAGAAGTCGCCTGTTGTTGCTGTTCGCGTCGTTGTTCGTCGCCACCGCCCTGGTCACGGCGCAGCAGGCGGCCCCGCCGGTCGAAACGGCGCCGCTGACCCAGCAGATTCCGGTGGACCCGCTCATTACGACGGGTCAGCTCTCCAACGGGCTTCGCTACTACGTGCGCGCGAACAACCGCCCCGAGAACCGGGCCGAGCTGCGCCTCGTGGTAAACGCCGGGTCCATCCTCGAAGACGACGACCAGCAGGGGCTGGCGCACTTCGTCGAGCACATGGCGTTCAACGGCACCAGGAACTTCCCGAAGCAGGACGTGGTCGCGTTCATGCAGTCGATCGGCATGCGGTTCGGCGCGCACGTCAATGCGTACACGAGCTTCGACGAGACGGTCTACATGCTGCAGGTGCCGACGGACCGCCAGGAAGTGCTGGGCAAGGCGTTCCAGATTCTCGAAGACTGGTCGCACAACGTGTCGTTCGATCCCGCTGAGGTCGACAAGGAACGCGGCGTCGTGATCGAGGAATGGCGGCTCGGCCGCGGCGCCGGGACGCGCATGCTCGATGCGCAGTTCCCCGTGCTGCTCAAGGGATCGCGGTATGCGGAACGGCTGCCCATCGGCAAGAAGGAGATCCTCGAGAGCTTCAAGCAGGACCGTCTGAAGAAGTTCTACACGGATTGGTACCGGCCGAACCTCATGGCAGTCGTCGCCGTCGGCGACTTCGACAAGGCGGCGGTCGAGGGCATGATCAAGACCCGGTTTTCCGGGCTGACCAACCCGCCGTCGCCGCGCGCGCGGCCGACCTACGAGGTGCCCGATCAGCCGGGCACCGCGTACACGGTCGTCACCGACAAGGAGGCGACGCAAGCCACGGTGTCGGTGTACAGCAAGATGAAGCTGCGCGATCAGCGGTCGATCGGCGCGTACCGTCAGCAGATCGTCGAAAACCTGTTCGCCGGCATGCTGACGGCGCGGTTCAACGAGCTGGCGCAGAAACCGGACTCGCCCTTCCTCGGCGCCAGCGCCGCCCGCGGCCTGTTCGTGCGCTCGAAGGAAGCCTCGATTCTCAACGCCGGCGTGAAGGAAGACGGCGTCGAGCGGGGTCTGGAAGCGCTCTTTGCCGAGACCGAGCGGGTCGTGCGGTTCGGGTTCACCGCGCCCGAATTGGATCGGCAGAAGCGCAACGCGTTGCGCGGCATGGAGCGCGCGGTCGCCGAGAAGGACAACCAGCAGTCGTCGCCGCTCGCCGCCGAGTTCATTCGCAACTTCCTCCAGCTGGAACCCATCCCCGGCATCATGTACGAGAACCGGATGTACCAGCGGTTCGTGCCGGAGATCACGCTGGGCGAGGTGAACGGGCTCGCCAGGGAATGGGCCCCGGATGGGAACCGCGTCGTCTTGGTGAGCGCGCCGCAAAAGGAAGGCCTCGCCGTGCCGGACGAGAAGAAGCTGGCCGCGGCGATCGCGGCGGCCGCGGCCAAGCCGCTGCAGCCGTACACGGACACGACGTCCGTCCAGCCGCTGATGGAGAACGTGCCCACCGGCGGCTCCGTGGTGAAGACGTCGGCGCAGGCCCAGTTCGACGTCACCGAATGGCAGCTCTCGAACGGCATCAAAGTCATCCTGAAGCCGACCACGTTCAAGCAGGACGAGGTGCTGTTCCGCGCCTTCAGCCCCGGCGGAACGTCGCTCGCGAGCGACGCGGACTTCGTTTCAGCCAGTACGGCCGCTCAGGTCGTCCAGTCGGGCGGCCTGGGTAAGTTCAGCGCGCTCGAGCTGCAGAAGATGCTGACCGGCAAGGTCGCCTCGGCGTCGGTCGCCTTTACAGACACGGACGAAATCGTCTCCGGGGGTGCGTCGCTCAAAGACCTCGAGACGATGTTCCAACTCATCTACCTGCGGTTCACGCAGCCGCGCGCCGACGAGACGATCTTCGGGGTCATGACGACACAGACCAGGCAGGCGCTGGCCAATCAGAAATCCATGCCGGAGTTTGCCTTCGCCGAGGCGCTCGGCGCCGCACTCAGCCAGAACCACGTGCGGGCCCGTCCGTTCACCGCCGAACTGGTCGACGAGATGAGCCTGGCGAAGTCGGAAGCCTTCTACCGCGACCGGCTGGCCGACGCCAGCGACTTCACCTTCACGTTCGTCGGCAGCTTTGACCTTGCGACGATCAAGCCGCTCGTCGAGAAGTACCTGGGCGCCCTTCCCTCCTCGGGCCGTCGTGAGACCTGGAAGGACGTCGGGCCGCACCCACCCCGCGGCGTGGTCGTGAAACAGGTCTTCCGCGGGATCGAGCCGAAGAGCCAGGCCGCGCTCGTCTTCACCGGACCGTTCCAGTACGACCAGAACAACCGCATCGCTATCCGGGCGATGAGCCAGATTCTCGAGAATCGGCTGCGGGACGTGCTGCGCGAGGACCTTGGCGGCACCTATAGCGTAGGCGTCGGACCGTCGTACGAGAAGTACCCCAGGCAGGAATTCGAGATCTCGATCGACTTTGGCGCCAGCCCCGATCGGCTGGAAACCCTGATCAAGACCGTCTTCGATCAGATCGAGCTGCTCAAGAAGACGGGACCGACCGAACAACAGGTCGCCGACGTCAAGGAATCGATGCTCCGCGACTTCGAACAGAGCATCAAGCAGAACGGTTACCTCCTGAACCAGATCTCGCTGCGGTACCAGTTCGGCGAGGACCTGAAGGAGTTCTTCTCGATTCCTGAGCTCTACAAGAAGGTGACGGCAGCGACGATCCAGGACGCCGCGAAGACCTATCTCGACATGGGCAACTACGTGCGCGTGACGCTCATGCCGGAAAAGAAGTAGCGGCGGGGCCTACCAGGCGGTGACGTCGCGGAAGCCGTTGGTGCGGTCGATCGAGGCGGCGTAGGTGAGCCCGCCGATGCGCGAGTTGCTGGCCGCCAGCTGCGCCTTCGTCGCATTGAACGCCCCGAGCAGCAGCCGGTGCAGGCCAATCGTCGGCTGCCGGTGCTGCAGCCCATCCAGGTGGCGGACGATCGCGGCCGACGGATCCTCCGTCTGCGTGCCGGTCGCAATCGCGCCGATCTCGAGATCGCGCACGGTCACGAAGAGCGGCATCTCGGCAATCCTGAACTCGGGCTGGGTCAGGCTGTCGAGGTGGAACAGCCGCGGCGCGCCGGTTTCGTCGAAGCCCGCCAGAAACACGAACGTGCGGCCCTTCGTGGCGGACCGGCTGGCGGTCGTCACGCTCGCCCACTCCTCGACGAGCGCCTGACGAAGCGTCGCGACCGTGTCCGACATCGACGCGGCCGGCCGGCGCGCGAGTCGCGACTGCACACGGCTCATCAGGCCCGGCAAGTCGCGTCCGGCAGTGAGGACGCCGATGCGATCGCTCAGCCGATGCACTTTGGACCAGTCGTCGCGCACGACGGCGCCGTCCGACGAGTTGACCACCCGCCCGTCGGAGCAGAGCACGATCTCGGATTTGGTGATGAACGCCGCCACCAAAGTGCCTTCGGTGGAGGCGGCCGATCCGTCGGCATCCTGACTCGCGATGGCCGACAGCACGAGGAAGATGAAGGCGAGGGCGGTGACCCCAAGCGCTATGGCCGCATCACCGAGTTGGCACCCGGCCCGCCGCCCCGTCTGGTCCGCCTGACCCACGATCCCCTCCACGAACCCGTCTGCCTTGTGAAATCGGCGCGCTGGCCGATCAGTTGAGCGAACACCATTGCAACGTCTGTGCCGCGTGATCGCGACAACTGCGCGTGACACGAAACTGGAGGGAGACGGTGTCCGAAATCCTGTCGGTCAACCGACAGATCCGGCCGATCCTCACACCACCCGGGAACGGGACGGCGGGTTCCCGAGCGGAGGTTGGGACCGCGCCGAGAGGCACGCGGATGACAAAAAATGGCAACCGGCCGCGTATTTGTTACTCACGGCGGAGCGTTCAGCGCGGCAAGCACTATGCCGTGGCCGGGTGGTCATAAGATTACTGGCCATGGGCAAAACACGACTCGAAGCCTTCAGCGACGGGGTCATCGCGATTCTCATTACGATTATGGTGCTCGAGTTGAGGAGCCCTGACGCTGTGTCGTGGGACGCGCTCAGGCCGCTGTCCCACGAGTTCATGGCCTACGTCCTGAGCTTCGTGATCCTCGGCATCTACTGGAACAATCACCACCACATGCTGCACACCGTCGAACGGGTCAGCGGCGGCATCTTGTGGGCGAACATGAACCTGCTCTTCTGGCTGTCGTTGATCCCGTTCGGGACGGCCTGGGCAGGAAAGAGTGATTTCTTTCAGCCGGTGCCGACGGCGGTCTACGGGCTCGTGCTCCTGCTCGCGGGTGTCGCGTACTGGATCCTCACTCACACGATCATCCACCACCAGGGACCGGACTCGCGCCTCGCCCGTGCCGTGCGCCGGGACTTCAAGGGCGTGCTCTCGATGGTGGTCTACGCGCTCGGGGTCATCCTCGCCTTCGTCGAGCCCAGGCTGGCGATGGCGCTCTACGCGGCGGTGGCGCTCATGTGGTTCATTCCGGATCGGAGAATCGAGACGCGCACTGAGCACTAGCGCGCGGCGGCCCTCGAGAAGAGCGCGCTCGGCAACCCCACTCCGAATGCGTGAATCAGGAGCCCGTTGATCAGCACGGGCGTCGCCGCGATTCGCACGCCGCCGCCGATCGCCGACAGCGGCACGACGACGTAGTTCATGACGGCGTACACAACGAGGCCATAGAAGATTCCGCAGACGATGGGCTTTGCGGAGAGGATCCGCCACCGCCGGCTGGCGAGATAGTAGACGAGCACGATCATCGACGCGATGAAGTAGTGCAGGACCGCCCCGAGCACGGCGGTCTCGAGTCCCCCCTGCGTGGCCGCCTGGCGGCCGATGAGGCCGCTCGCAATGCTCTGGAGAATCCGCTGCGGCGTGGACCCGCTGCGGAGGCCGAAGAAGATGAACGCGTCGAGGATGTCGAGCGTGGCGACAGTGAGGCCGCCGTACAGCACGGCGCGGACCGGACTGAGTCGGAGCATGCCGAATCTTACAGTGCGAGGGAACGTGCGCCGGGAGATAAAGGCCGGGAGGACGACTGCGCGTATGGACGAAGCCCGGCGGCCCGAGGTTCAGCGGAAGACGGAACAGTTTTGTAAGCTGGGTGCAGGTCATGGCTCGCTCCACGCGGACGCCGCTCGTCACCTTCGGCCCGGTGGAGGCACCGGTGCTCAGGCAGATCGAGGCGTGTCAGCGCATCGAAGATGCCTCACCGGCCGTGCTCTGCGCCGACAATCACCTCGGCTACTCCATGCCGATTGGCGGCGTTGTCGGATACGAGTCGCACGTCTCACCGTCGGCGGTCGGCTATGACATCGCCTGCGGCAATTGCGCCGTGCGCACGGACGTGCAGGCCAACGCCATCGACCGCGTGGCGGTGATCAACGACATCTGGCGCGTGCTGTCGTTTGGCATGGGACGGAAGAACGCGGAGCCGGTCGAGCACGCCGTCCTCGACGAGATCGCGGAGTGCACGCACCCCGTGCAGCGCGGGTTGGCGAAGCTCGCTGCCGACCAGCTCGGCACCATCGGCGGCGGCAACCACTACGTCGATCTGTTCGAAGACGAGGCAGACGGCACGCTCTGGATTGGGGTGCACTTCGGGTCGCGCGGCTTCGGACACAAGACGGCGACGTGGGCGCTCGAACAGGCGGGCGCGAAGTCGGACGACATGCACGCACCGCCCGCCGTCATGCGCGTCGGTACGGAGCTGGCCGAGCTCTACATCGACGGCATGGAACGCGCGGGCCGCTACGCCTACGCAGGGCGCGACTGGGTCATCGACCGCGTGCTTCGCCTCATCGGCGCCAGCGCGACCGATCGCGTGCACAACCACCACAACTTCGCCTGGCGCGAACGCCACGGCCGGCGGACGTACTGGGTGCACCGCAAGGGCGCCACGCCCGCGTTCCCGGGCCAGCGCGGTTTCGTCGGCGGCACGATGGGCGAGCCGGCGGTGATTCTCGAAGGGCGTGATGTGCCCCGCGCCGAGGAGGCGCTGTTCTCGACCGTGCACGGCGCGGGCCGCGTGATGTCGCGCACGAAGGCCGCCGGCAAATTCCGGGGCTGGGGACGTCAACGCCGCCAGGTCTCACCCGGCGTCGTCAATTTCCCGGAGTGGCAGCGCCGGCTCGCCGCCGAAGGCATCGAGCTCCGCGGCGGCGGCGCCGACGAGGCGCCCGAATGCTACAAACGCCTCTCAGAGGTGCTCGCGTATCACGGCAACACCGTCCGAATCCTCCATACGCTGCGGCCGATCGGCGTCGCGATGGCAGGGAGCGAAGAGTACGACCCGTTCAGAGACTAACTGCTAACTGCCTTTGATCCACGGGCTCTCGAAATCTTCGCTCGCGACCCAGGCCGCCGTCTGATCGTCGTCGCCGCCGCCGCCGGCCGGTGTCGTGTCGGTGATGGCGTTCCAGTTGGGCGGATCGAAGCCGAGCAGGTTTTTCACGAACCAGTCGTTACGTTTGCGGGTCGTGAAGGGGCCGCCGGCGCCGTGATTAGCGCCAGGGACCACGACGAGCTCGAACGTCTTGCCGGCGCGGATGAGCTTATCCACGACCTGCATCGTCGACGCAGGGTCGACGTTCGTGTCCATCTCGGGCACGAGCAGCATCAGGCGTCCTTTGAGCCGGGGCGCGTTGTCGACATTGGACGAAGCGGCGTAGTGCGGCCCGAGCGGCCAGCCCATCCACTGCTCGTTCCACCAGATCTTGTCCATGCGGTTGTCGTGGCAGCCGGAGTTCGCATAGGCGACGTGGTAGAACTCGGGGTGGAACAGCACGCCGCCCGCCGCGTTCTGGCCGCCGGCTGACGTGCCGTAGATCCCAACGCGGGTCAGGTCGTAGTACGGATACTTCGCGGCCACGGCTTTGTGCCACAGGATCCGATCCGGGAAGCCGGCGTCGCCGAGGTTCTGCCAGGCGACGTCGTGGAAGGCTTTCGATCGGTTCGAGGTGCCCATTCCGTCGATCTGCACCACGATGAACCCGAACTCCGCGAGCGACATCATGCCGGTCTGCGTGCTGAACGTCTTGGGCACGAAGGAGCCCTGCGGGCCGGCGTAGATGTTTTCGATCACCGGATACTTCCGGCTCGGATCGAAGTTCGTCGGCCGGATGATCACGCCCCAGATATCGGTCGTGCCGTCGCGTGCCTTGGAAGTGAAGACTTCGGGGACCTGCCACCCAGTGGCCCGCAGGTCGGTGATGTCGCCCTTCTCGAGCTCCAGTACGACCTGCTGATCGCTGGTTCGCTTCAGGACTGACTGCGGAGCCGAATCGACGCGCGACCAGGAATCCACGTAGTACTGCTTGTCCCGCGAATACGTCACGCTGTGGTTGCCGTCTTCGGTCGTGAGCGCAGTCAGGCCCGTGCCGTCGAAGTTCACGCGATAGTGCTGAATGAAGTACGGATCCTTGCCCGCGTGCATCCCGCTCGCGCGGAACCAGATCTGGCGCGCTTTCTGATCGACGGCGTCCACGCCGCGAACGACCCACTGCCCTTTCGTGATCTGGTTCTTCACGCGGCCGGTGGCGCCGTCGTAGAGATACAGGTGATTCCACCCGTCCCGCTCGGACGCCCAGATGATCTCCTTGCCGTCATCCACGTCCTCGCGGAATCGCTTGCCCGAGTACTCAACGAAGGTCTTCTGCGTTTCCTCGATGATCGCGCGGGTCTTCCCTGAGGTCGCGTCGATCTCGACGACGCGGTAGACCTGATGACCGCGCTGGTTGTACTCGAACGTCACGGCGCGGCTGTCGGATCGCCACTCGAGGCGGGAGTTCGCGTAGGGATTGGGAAAGAGCGCGACGTCCGCGGCAAGCTGCTGCTTCGTCTCGACGTTGAACACGACTGGATAGTCGAAATCGACGGTATCACCGGGCTTCCGATAGAAATTCGTCGTGTGCTTCGGCTGGAGCTGATCGGCCGGCGAGGACTCGACGTAATGCACGAGGCGCTCGTACCCGGGCCGGCGGCGGAACGCCGCGATCTTCTTCGAATCGGGCGACCAGCGGATCGACTGGAACGTGTAGGCGTTCCCTTCCGACCCGTCCGTGCTCAGCATGAAACCCGTGCGAGCCTGGGCGCCTCCGCCCGCACCCGCCTGTCCCTGGGCCTGGCCCCGTCCCGAGCCCGCGCCCGGCGCCTGCACGGGACGAACGTAGACGTTGAAATTCTGAATCAGGGCTTCCAATTGACGGTCAGGCGACACGCAGGTCGGCGGGGCCGCGTTCGCCCCTCCACCAGCGCCACCACCGCCAGCCCGACCCGGTCCGCCTTGCCGGCACGCTTCGGTCTGGGTCGCGGGTGGTACCGCTGTCGTCGCGCGCGCGCAGACGTAATCGGTGAGCGTGCAGCGCCACACGGGCACCTGCCCACCGGGCCCACCTGGCCCGCCGCCCTGGCGCCCGCCACCGGCACCGCCTCCGCCGGCACGGCCGCCGCCCGGCGCCAGCGTGAACTGAATCGCCTGCTGGTTATCGACGTAGTCGAACGCCGCAAACGGCAAGGTGACCGCGGTGTACTTATTGCTCGCCGCCGTGCTGAGTGCGGCGGCCAGGCGCGCGTGATCGAACGCCGGCGCCTTCGTCTTCGCAGCCGCGTCCACCAGCACGAACTCGTTGCCGCCCTTCACCGACTTGCGATACCAGAGCTTCGTCGTGCCCTCGATGAACGTCGGCGACTCGGCGACGTTGTAAACCTTCCCTTGCACCCGCTGGTTGAGACTCTCGGCTCGATCGTAGAGAGCTTTGACGTCCGGTGCCTGCGATTGCGCGGGCAACCACGCGGGGATCAGCGCGACAGTGGCGATGAGCGCAAGCAGCAATCTCTTCATAGGGTCCTCTGGCGTGCCGCATCGTAGCACCGGATTCGCCCGCCCGCGCGCGGCATCCCGCTGGGCTAATAGGCCGATAACTTCAGGTACACGGCTTTCGCCTGATCGATCTCCTGCTTGAACCGGTCACGCTCGGCGTCCGACCGCCACGTACCGCGGCTCACCCGCGCCCAGATCGCGTCGACGACGTCGGCAAGGAATTTCGCGTCGGTGGGCGAGACGAACCGCTTCCCGTTGCGCACGACGTAGACCGGACTGGTCTGGGCGAACGCGTAACTGTCCGCGATGTACTTCGACGGAGGGCCCACCACTCGCGCGGCGATCCAGCCACCGTCGGGCATCGGCACATCCCGGGCGAAGTCGAGGGAAGTCGCCGTCCCCTCCGGCGTCGAAGTGAAGGCGACCTTGCCGTTCACGACGATCTCGAGCCGATCGACGGGCGCGATCGACTGAATCGAGACGTGCACGCGGACGGTATCCGCGGCGAGCTTGATCTCGGCGCCCGGGCGCTGGTCGTTGACGGTCAGGAACACAAGCGGGCCGGTGGTGCCGAAGGTTCGCCCGGCTTTGATTCCGGCGAGCCAGGATGACATGCTCAACGGGCCGTTCACCTGCACGAACGTACGATCGGTCCCCGGCGGCGGATCGCGCCACACGTCGGGAAAATTGTCGGTGCCGCCGGTCGCGGCGAGCCGGAAGCCGCAGTTGAGGAGCCTGTAGTACATCTCAGCCGAAGCGAGCTCGTCCGAGTACAGGCTCGCGACGTCGTAGAACTCCCCTTTGCCGAGCGCGACATCGACGGGAATCAGAGAACCCGCCCAGCCAGCCGGGTTGGCCGACGCGCTCGTGTACGGATGCATGAACCCGGCGATCCCGCCCTGCGCCCGCGCGCCGTCGAGATACGGCACGTCGCTCGCGGTCTGCTCGTAGGCCGTGTTGTTCACCCCGCCGGTGAGCGGCAGGATGTAGCGGCTGATGCCGAGCATGGCGATATGCCCCAGGCTGCCGCGGAATTCTTCGGCGAATTGCAGGAGGTGCGACGGCGTCGAGAGCGGGTGCGGCTCGCCCGTCAGATCTGCCCATCGGCCCATCAGGCGCGTGCCGTCCATGTGAATCAGGACGTTCGACACGTGCAGGTCCTCTGCCAGCGACTGCTCGTAGAGCGTCCGATGCGTCAAACCGAACCGCCCCTGGTGCAGGTCGTGCGCGTGCGTGTCGCCCGAGTACCAGTTCTGCGCCGGCAGATCCGCCAACCGGCGCAGCGGGACCGTCACCGTCGCCGTCGCATCTGGTTTGATATCCGCCGTCGCCTGCGCGGGCGTGAACTCGAACCCGCGCAGCACCTCGATCTTCACCGGACCGGCGGGGACCGCGACCTCGAACTCACCGGTCGAGTGGAAGTAGTGCGTTTCGCTCACCGCGATGACGCGACCGAACCCGTCATCCGGGGCATACGCGCGGCCGTCGGACGCGACGAGTTGCACGCGGCCGGCCAGAGGGCGCGCTGCGGTGTCGACGATGCGCCCGCGAACGCGGCCGAACGGCGTGGCCGGCCGTCGCGCGGCAACGGCGAGTTTTCGCCATGACGAGATCGGGCCGCCGCCGATCGGCGCGACGTAGAGCGCCATCGGCCCGGCGCGATTCGAGACGAACGCGAAAGCGGCGCCGTCGGGCGACGGCACCGCGGAGAACTCGCCCATCGCGTCGTTGGTGAGCACCACAGGGTTGCCGCCGTCGAAGGGGACGATCGCGATGTCGTTCGAGCCCATCTCGTCGGAACCGAACAGGAGTGCCCTGCCGTCGGGCGTCCACTTCGGACGCATGCGGTACTCGGATTCCTCGTAATGAACGAGCGTGGGCGGACCAGGCGAGGCGCCGTCGATCGGCCGCGTCCAGATCCCGCCGGTGCCCAGCTTGCCGCTGACCGGGCTGACGTAGGCCAGCGTCTTGCCGTCCGGGGAGACCGCGGGATGCAGCTGGTCGCCGGCGTCGGTGACGAACGGCGTCACCGACTTGTCTGCCAGGCTCAACGCGAACACATCGAAGCCACGGCCGCGTGTGGACGTGAACAGGAGACGGCCGTCGCGACTCCACGTCGGACTGAACTCGACCTCGCGCGCGGTCGTCAGCCGGTCGACAATGCAACACTCAGCCTGAATCACGCCGAGATCGAGATTCCCGCCCGTGTCGATCGTCACGGCAATCGATCGGCCGTCTGGACTCCACTCCGGCTCGAAGTAATACCAGGGTCCCTTCGTCAGCGCGATGGCCGTCCCGCCGGCCGCCGGGATTTTCCAGATATCGCCCTGCATCGAGAACGCGATCCACTGGCCGTCGGGACTCCAGGCGGGCTCCGACGGGCCGGTCGTGACTTCCGGGAAGAGGTGGCGCTCGACGCGATCGGAAAACCCGAAACGCGAGGGACCGGCAAACGCGGCAACGGCGAATGCTAGGATGGCAAGCGCATTCGACGCGCTTCGAGCGGGGGCCATTCTCATATGCGTGGACAGATTCTACTGCTCGCGATGCTCGGCTGGAGCTCGGCCCAGATGGCGTCGGCGCTGCTGATGCAGCCGGACAGCCCCGAGTTCACCCGGCCCGCTGCGGCCGTCACGATCGTCCGCCTCGAGACGACCAAAGGCAACATCGACATCGAAGTCACGCGCGACTGGGCGCCGCTCGGGGCGGACCGCTTCGTGAACCTCGCGCGGCTCGGCTACTACGACGGCAATCGCGTCTTCCGGATCAATCCCGGCCGCTGGGTCCAGTTCGGGATCAACGGGGAGCCGATGGTCGCCAAGCCGTGGCGGACTCGGACGCTCCGCGACGACCCGTTCAAGCAATCGAATGTGCGCGGCACCGTGGCGTTCGCGTTCGCCGTCCCGAACGGACGAACGACGCAGATCTTCTTCAACATGACGGACAACTCGGCGACGCACGACAAGGAACCGTTCGTGCCGTTCGGCCGGGTGCTGGGCTCGGGAATGGACGTCGTTGAGTCGTTCAATGCCGAACACGGCGAAGGCCCCGGCGGCATTCGCGCCGGCAAACAGGACCCGTTCTTCGAGGGCGGCAATGGCTGGCTGGACAAAGCCTTCCCGAGACTCGACACGATCAAACATGCGAGTACTCGCGTGGTGGTGCGGTAGCGCCGGGACTATGCCCACAGCGGCGTCGGATACACGCCGGTCCGGATGAGCTCGGCAAGACCCGCGGCAACGGCCGGCTGATCCTCGCGATACGTCAGGCCGAACCACGGCCCGGGCGCTTCGACGCGGCAGAGCTGCAGCGCGTCGTCGGCGACGAGTGAATTGACAGCTTCCGGCAGGAGGAACTCGGACGCCGGGTCGTGTCCTTCTTCGGCGAGGAACGCCTCGAATCGAGACGCGAGGCCGGCAAGTATCGACTGGGGAAACACCCAGAAGTTCATCGAGACGATTTCCTGGCCCTTGAACTCGAGGCGGCCCTCGCGGCCCGCGCCAGTGATCCGGCCGTGCCGATGGGCGATGTCGGTGACTTCCTCGATGCGGGTGACGCGCTCGCCGTGCACCTGGCACCAGCCGCGCTTGACTGGCCCGTGCGGTGAGAGGGTCCGATCGAGCCGCATGCCGACCACGGTCGCCACGCCCGTCGAGGCCGCCACCGGGCAGGCCTCGGCCGCCAGCCGGTACGCCGGCGCGCCGTAGAAATCGTCGGCGTTGATGATCGCAAGGGCGCCGTCGATCGCGGCGCGGGCGGCGAGCACGGCCTGACCGGTGCCCCACGGCTTGGTGCGCGCGCCGATCGTCGCGCCCGCCGGCACGTCCTCCAGCCGTTGCGTCACCAGAGTGATGTCGAGGTACGGCCGCACGGTCTTCAGGCGCCGCTCGAACGCGTCGGTGATTTCGTCCCGGACGATGAACACGACGCGACGGAATCCGGCACGGTGCGCGTCGAACAGGCCGAACTCGAGCAGCCACTCCCCGCCCGGCCCGATCGGCATCATCTGCTTCGGGCCGCCGAAGCGCGAGCCCGCCCCGGCCGCCATCACCACCAAGGTCGAGGACACGGAGGAAGGGCCGGAGGGCACGGAGAAGTGCCGTCAGCGAGGCCGGGGTGACGGTGCGATTCGCGCGCGATCGCTCAACCCGGGCTCGGCCATGAGCTTTTCGATCGCGGCCATCTCCACAGGCACGAACGCTGACAGGTTCTCGACGCCGGTGTCGGTGATGAGAATCATGTCTTCGAGGCGGATGCCGAGCCGTTCGTCCTCGATCTGCATCGCCGGCTCGATCGTGAAAATCCGGCCGGGTTCGAGCGTCTCCGCCTGCAGCCCGCCGACGTCGTGCACTTCCATCCCGACATTGTGGCCGAGGCTGCGGACCGTCATGCGGGTCCGGTAACCCTCGACGAATCTCATCGCCGCCGCCTTGATTTTCTGATCGGTGAACGTGAAGCCCGCCATCGCCTGATCCATCTTCGCGACGGCCTCCTTGACGACCTCGGCCGGCGTCACGTGCACCTTGATGGACGTCAGCAGCGCCTGATAGAGCCGCAGATAGATGGTGTAGAACTCGCGCTGCCGCGGCGTGAACCGGCCGTTGGCCGGAAACACGCGTGTGACGTCCGACTGGTAATACTTGAAGTCCGGGGCGTAGTCGAACTGCACCAGATCGCCGTCCGCAAGCGGCGCCGTGTTGCGGTGGTAGTGCGAGTAGTAGGTGTTCTGGCCGGTGGCGATGAGCGCGAAGTACGATGCGCCGTACGCGCCGTGCTTCTTGAAGACGTACTCGGCGGCAGCCTGCAGCTCGTACTCGAACATGCCGGGGCGAGCGTCGCGCATCGCCTCCATGATCGCGAGCCCCGTGATCCGGGTCGCCTCGCGGATGACCGCAATCTCACGGGCGCTCTTCACCGCACGCAGCGCATCGAGCACCGGATCGAGATTTCTGATCTCCGACGCGGGCGCCGCGGTCTTGAGCTTGACGAGAAACGCGTCCTCACGAGAAGTCCGGCCATCCCAGGGGTCTTTCGCGTTGGCCGCCCACATCCGCGACGGGTCGCCCGAGGACTGGCTGCCGAGTACCTCGGCGCGGAACGGCGTGAAGAGCACGCGGCGATCGGCGGCGAGCGCCGTCACTGCCGCCGTGAACTCGTCGCGCGACAGGACCTCGTCGATGCCCGTCGTCTTCGCCGCCTCGAGACCGGGTGACAGCGCCGGACCATACTGGCGGTTCTCGCGCGCCTGATTCCGCGGCGGCAGAAACAGCGTCGTCTTCTTCGTGCGCCCGTCGACGATGACCATCGCCCTCGGCTCGACGACACCGGTAAGGTAGAAGAACTGGTTGTTCTGCCGGAAGGCCACTTCGCCCGGCGGCTCGGTGGCGCCCAGCACGATGGCCGCTCCGTCGCCAATCTGCGCCATCACCTTCGCCCGCCGCGCCGCAAACTCCTCGGGCGGGAACACGTCGGTACCGCGGAAGACGGGCTGCGCAGCAGGAGCGAGCGCCCACACCGCGATCAACGAGAGCATCGCAGAGACGCTGCGCATGACGCCGGCCGTCATTTGATGTACCTGTCCAGCGAGGCAATCTGCCGCGCGACGTCGGCGTCCCAGTTCGCCTGGCGCGGCGCCAGGCGGCCATGGCTGGTTTCCTCGTCGTAGCGGCGTTGCGCCGCCGCCTCGTCGCGGATCAGCTTGTCGCTCTGCGCCTCCAGCTCCGGCTCCGTCTTCGCGCACGGGTCGCGCAGCTCGGCGAAGTACCGCCGCATCCGGCGGGCGTAGACCTCGCTCAGATCGAAGTGCGTCTGCTCATGCCGCAGCGTCCGGCTGTTCTGCACGCTGTTCGAAAGGATCGCCGGCCGGACCCAGGACTGTCTGGGCAACACGGCGGCGACGACGCGGAACTCGAACGTCTTGCCGCGACAATCGAGGGCGTGGAACAGACTGTACGCCGTTTCGGCCGCCCGCTCGGGATCGCTGGCCGGCGGCACGCCGCGGAAGTCGTCCCACGTCAACCGCCGGCTGGCCGACCAAGGCACCGCCTCGTGTTTGGCGAGCTCGCGGTCGAGCGCCGCGAAGAACGCGGACGGCGCCGGCGTGCCCACCTGGCCGACCGGCCCGCAGGCGAAGGTCATCGCCGCGGCCAGCATCGACACCACTGTCGCTGAAATCCTGACCGCCATCACCGCGCGCCTCCTGCACCCGCCCACGCGTCAACGCGCCGCTCGAGCACGTCGAGCGGCACGGCACCCTGGCCAAGGACGACGTCGTGAAACTTCCGGAGATCGAACTTGCCGGCGAGCCGTTGCTCCGACCGCGCCCGCAGTTCGCGGATCTTGAGCTGCCCGACTTTGTACCCGAGCGCCTGCCCGGGCCAGACGATGTAGCGATCGACTTCGACGGTGATGTCCTGTTCCGTCTTGGCGGCGTTCGCCAGGAAAAAATCGATGGCCTGCTGGCGGGTCCAGTTCATCGAATGCAGCCCGGTGTCCACCACGAGGCGGACCGCCCGCCACATGTCGTACGTGAGCTGGCCAAACTTGTTGTACGGATCGCGATAAAAGCCCATCTCGTCGCCGAGACTCTCGGCATAGAGCGCCCAGCCCTCGACGAACGCCGTGTAGCTCATGAACTTCCGGAACGCCGGCAGCCCTTCGAGCTCCTGGCCGAGGGCAATCTGGAGATGGTGACCGGGCACGGCCTCGTGGAGCGTCAACGCTTCCATCTCCCACTTCGGCCGCGATTCGATCTTGTAGGTGTTGGCGTACATGTTGCCGGGCCGGCCGGCCGTGAGCGCACCGGGCTCGTAGTACGCGGTCGTCTGAGATGGCGCGATCGCGTCGGGCACGCGCGCCACGCCGTAGGGCGTCCGCGGCAGCATGCCGAACAGCCTGGCGAGCTCGGGATCGGCGCGCTTGCTGACATCGCGGTACCCGGCGACAAGCGCGTCGGCGTCTTTGTAGAAAAACGCCGGGTTGGTGCGGAGAAAGCGCTTGAAGTCGTCGAAGCTGCCGTGGAACTGCACCCGGCTCATCACCGCGTCCATCTCGGCGCGGAGGCGCTTCACCTCGGCGAGACCGATGTCGTGAATCTCGGCCGGCGTCCGCGGCGTCGTCGTGTGCCAGCGGACGTTGTAGGTATACATCTCGGCGCCCTTCGGAATCGCGCCGATCGAGATCGTCTGGCGGCACCCCGGGAGATAGGTCCGAGTGAGGAACTCGTGCAGTCGCGCGAACGCCGGCTTGACCCGATCGCTGTACGCGGAGGCCGCCGCGGCCGCCAGCCGATCGCGGTCGGCGGCGACGACGGTCACCGGCCAGGTCTTGAACGCCGCCAGGAGGGGGCTCGCCGCCGCGTCGGCGACGATCTGCGCCTGGACCTGCGCCGGGACGTCACGGACCGTGATCTGTGGCGGCGTCGCGCCCTGCGCCAGCCCCTGCTGCATCAGGGCGATCGTCTGATCGATCAGCGCTGGCGCCGCCTCGAGCCGCTTGACGATGTCTTCGTAGTCGGCCACTTTCGCGGCCGGCATCAGGCTGATCGTGCGCGGGATGTCCTGCTGCACGCCCTCGAGCTGATTCATCGGCATGAGCAGGTTGTGCGGAATCACGCCGCGAAGCGGCAGCGCGTCGTTCTGGAACGCCAGCCCGTCCACGGCGCTCGCGATCATGTCGCGATAGAGATCGTAGTTGAGCAGATCGGCGGCCGTGAGCTTCGCCCGATCGATCGCCTCGACGCGCGTTTTCAGCTGACGCAGGTAGTCGTTGCGTCCGCTGATCGCCTGCGGCGAATAGTCGGTCCAGCGGGCGTTCTGTCCGGGCTCGCCCAGGGCCGTGGCGACCTCCGGGTACTGGTTCATCCAGTACTTCCAGTCGGACTCGAGCAGGGCCTTGAAGCCGTCCGCCTCGTTCGTCGGCGCCTGGGCGACGCAGCCGGCGGCAACCGCCGTCAACGCCGTGACCCAGCACAGCAGGAGGAGGGGACGCATGTCCCCATCTTACGTGACGCCGGTCTTGGGGGGCTCGGGAGGGGCCGCCGGGCTCGCGGCCGCGGCCTTGTTGAAGGCGTCGGACTGCCCGGGCGGGATGCTCAGGTACCGCCAGGCGCCGCCCCGCGACGCGCGCGCGAGGAGCACGATCTGTCCGACGTGATAGCTCACGTGCGCCAGCGCCCGGTGCAGCGCGTCGGCGACCCGCACCGGCTGGGCGCGGATGTGCACCACTCGCGACAGGTCGGCGTCGGTCAGCGCCCCGATCGCCGCAAACGCCACGGACCAGCCGCGCTCCCACTTGTCGTTCAGTTCGGCCCGCGAGACCTCCCGCCGATCGAACTCCTCGTCGCGATGACGCCACGGCTTCTCCCCATCGGTCGTGAGAAAGTCGGTGAACCGCGAGGTGAGATTGCCCGAGATGTGCCAGACGATGATCGCGATCGAGTTCGGATCGCCGGGCCCGGCCGCCGACAGCGCCGCGTCCCCCACCTGCTCCATCGCGCCCTCGGCGAGCGTCTTGTAGCGCTGGAACTCGGATTCGACGGAAGAGACAAGATCGCGAGACACAGTCGTACCCCTCGTACCGGTCAATCGCCCGCTCCCAGTACCTTCTCGACCTCCGCGCGGATCGCGTCGAGCTCCTTGCGCAGGACCTCGTAGCGCGCGAGGGCGTCGCGGCCGACCTTCTGATCGACGCCGGTCGTCATCGAGGCGAGATAGGTGATGTGCGCCTGGAGCCCGGGCTTGCCGTAGCGCACGGGCTCGGTCACCAGCTTCGCGGCAATCGCGTCCACGCGCTTGCCCATGGCCGTGTCGCCGCCGCTCTGAAGCTTGGTCTGGGCCGCGCGGACGCGGGCGACGAGCTGGTTCGCGTCGGCGACCAGTTGACGCATCTTCAGGTTGTGCTCGAACTGTTCCTTGAGATCGGCGGCGGTCACGCCTTCGGCCGCCAGCCGCGGGTCGATCAACACGGTGAACGGCTGCGTCAGCGTCGCCGCCTCGACTTTGAGGCGCGCCTGATAGGCCCCGGGCGGCGCGCCGAGCCCGGACGAGTGCTGTACGTTCCAGACGAAGCGGTTGAGCCCGGCCGTCTTGGTGACGCGCGAAACGACGCCGCCGCCGCCGCGGCCGCCGCGCCCTTCGAGCATCGGCGCGTCCGGATCGTCGGGTGCGGCGGCCGCGCCCGCACCGGCCCCACCGCCGCCGCCCCGGCCGCCGCGTCCCCCACGGCCCGCACCCGGTTCCGGCGCCGCGCTGCTGTAGGTGTTCGTCACGGCGCCGGCGGCATCGAGAATCTCGATCGTCACGGCGCCAGGCGGTTCGGCCGGCAGGTAGTACTCGATCGTCGGCCCGACCGCGTTCGCGCCAGTGCGCGTGCGATAGCCGTCGCGCGGCTTGAACAGATATGGCTGGGCGGTGCCCACCTGCGGCGTGAGCTGATGGAGCGCGCTCAGGTTGTCGAGGATCCAGAGCGCGCGGCCCTGCGTCGCGATCACGAGATCCTTGCGATGGACCTTGATGTCGTTGATCGGCACGTTCGGCAGGTTCAACTGGAACGACTGCCAGTGCGCGCCATTGTCGAACGAGAGGAACATCCCGAACTCGGTCCCGGCGTACAACAATCCTTCCCGATCCGGATCCTCACGGACCACTCGCGTCGGCCAGTCGGCGGGAATGCCGTTCTTGCCGTCGGTGAGACGGGTCCACGTCTTCCCGTAGTCGTCGGTGCGATACAGGTACGGCTGGTAGTCGCCGAGGAGGTACCGGTAGGTCGCGTAGTAGGCCGAGCCGCGCCGGTGGGGCGACGCCTCGATGAAGGCCACGCGCCCGCCCGGCGGCAGGTCCTTCGGCGTCACGTTCTGCCAGGACTTCCCGTTGTCGCGGGTGACGTGGTACGGCCCGTCGTTCGAGCCGGCCCAGATCACGCCGCGCTCGAGCGGCGACTCGGTAATCGCGTACAGCGTGCTGTAGAACTCCTCGCCCGTGATGTCACGCGTGATGGGCTCGCCGCTGATGCCCTGCGTGCCGTCGGGCTTCGCCGTCAAATCCGGTGAAATCGTCTCCCACGTCACGCCCTTGTCGCGCGTGCGGTGGACGTACTGCGATCCGTAATAGAGCACCTGCGGATCGTGCGGCGAGGTGGCCATCGGCGACACGCGCTGCATGCGCCAGACGAGATCGCTCGCCGGGTTGCCGTAGAGCGACTGGCCGCCGACCCAGTAGTTCTTTTCCTGGCCGGTCTTGAGGTTCATCACGCTGAACTGCCCTTTGCACGATCCGTACACGACGTTGGGATCGGACGGGTGCGGCATGATCGGCCCGGTCTCGCAGCCGGGGCCGCCGCGGAAATCAGCCGGGTTGTAAGGATCCGCCTGGCTCGTGATGATGAGGGTGCTGTTGTCCTGCTGCGCGCCGTAGAGGTAGTACGGAAACTGATTGTCCAGCCAGACGCCGTAGATTTCCGACGTGGGCTGATTCATCTGCGTGGACCAGGTCCGACCGCCGTCGAACGAGACGTTGGCGCCGCCGTCGTTCGACTGGATCATGATGTTCCCGTCCTTCGGGTTGATCCAGATGTCGTGGTTGTCGCCGTGCGGCGTCCGGAACGTGGTGAACGTCCGGCCCGCGTCTGTGGACTTGAAAAAGCCCTCCGCGCCAGCGTAGACCACGTCCGCGTTGGTCGGGTCGGCGCCGAGCGTCGTGTAATAGAACGGGCGCTGCACGAGCGCCGCCTGCGGGTTGATCAGGCTCCACGTCTGCCCGGCGTCATCAGAGCGATAGAACCCGCCGCCCGGCTTCGCTTCGATCAACGCGTAAATGCGGCTCGGGTTGGCCGCCGTCACCGCCAGGTTCGCCTTGCCGATGAGCTCGTTGGGCAACCCGGCCGTGACCTTCGTGAAGGTCTCGCCGCCATCCGTGCTCTTGTAGAAGCCGCCCTCACGCGATCCGCTGATGATCGACCACGGCTTGCGCTCCAGGCGCGACATCCACGCATAGACGACGTTCGGATTGCCAGGCTGGATCTCGACGTCCATCGCGCCGACCGTGTCGGAGACGTACAGCACGCGCCGCCAGGTCTTGCCGCCGTCCGTGGTCTTGAACACGCCGCGCTCGGTGTTCGCCTTGAAGATGTCGCCGTTGGCAGCGACCCACACCGTGTTCGGATCCGACGGGTGGATGCGCACCGCGCCGATCTGGCCGGCGTTGTAGAGGCCGGCGAACTGCCACGTCGTGCCGGCGTCGGTCGTCCGGTACACGCCGCGGCCCGTCGAGACGTTGCTGCGGACGCCGTCGGATCCCGTGCCGAGATAGATGACGTTCGGATCGGCCAGCGCGACGGCGATGTCTCCGGTCGAGCCGAGCGGCACCTTGCCGTCCGTGATCGGCGTCCAGCTGGCGCCGCCGTCGGTGGTCCGGAACACCCCGCCGCTTGCGACCCCCATGTAGAACGTGCGCGGTTGCGACGGCACGCCCGTCACCGTCGTCACCCGGCCGCCGCGCGACGGCCCCACCAGGCGGTAGCGCAGGCCGTTCAGCAGCCTGGCGTCGGCGCCCGGCATCATCGGCGGCCGGGCAGCCGGCGATTGGGCCTGCACCGTCGCGATGGCGAGCACGACAAGCGAGAGGGTACGGAGGATGGTCCGGCGCATGGGAGATCTCCTGGAACGAGTAAGGAGATAGTAGATCAGGATACGCGGAGGGGCGGGCTTCAGCCCGCCTTTGTCGGGCCGTCTGAAGCCGGCCCCTCCCGCGCGAGGTGTGCGACGTGATCTTAGAAGATCGTCATCTGCGGGCACGACGCGCGCGGCGGCGTGCCCGATCCGGTCGAGGCGGGCGGATAGACGAGATCGGCGAGCCGGGCGTAACCGGTGTCGTTCGGGTGGAAGCCGTCGCCTGAATAGATTCCCGGCTGGTACATGCCCCCTTCACACATCAAATCGACGATCAGCACGCCCTGGGCCGTGAGTGCGTTGATCTCGGCGGAGAAGCCGACCGAGATGGCCTGAAGGACCTGCTTCTCGAGCAGCGACAGGCCGCTGGCGTACGGCATGGCTGCCATGTTCGGGAGGTTGAGGATCACGATGCGCGGGTTGGCGGCGCGGTCGCGAATGCCGGTGATGAGGGCGCGCATGTCGCGGCCAAAGTTCTGTACCTGGGCGGCGACGTAGGCGGCCGGATTGGATCCGCCCAGGCCGGCTTGCAGCGCCGCGCCGATCGTGTTGACGTCGTTCGCGCCGGCGAATACGGTGACGAGCGTGGTCTCGCGCGGCACGAACGGCACTTCGCGCTCCAGAAAATTGCCGATGATGTCGCGTCCGATGCCGTCGCCGATGGCCTCGATCGACGGGCTCAGGACCGCGCCCGGCAGGCCGAGGTTCACGAGCGTCAGCGCCTTCCCGTCCGTCGTGAACCGGCGCCCCATGATCTGCACGTAGCCATTGCCGTTGGGGCACGGGATAAAGGGGATGCAGATGACGCTGCTCCCGAAGCCGATCGCATCGCTCGCGCCGATGACGGTGTAGTTGACGACGTTGGCGGCGGGCGACGGGCCGGTCGGCTTGGTCGTCCCGCAGGCGCTCAGCCCCAGCAGGAGGAGCGCAGCGGCCGCCGCACGCCGGCGCGACGGGCGAAGCAGTCTGCGGGCACGGACACCGCGGTTCATGCCCACAGAATATCGTCCCGGCCTCGCGGGGACGATAGCACGGCCTCTGTCACGAGCTGGCGCGATGCTGCACGAGGCGCGACGCCCGCGCCGGCCGCTCGGGCCGCGTGTCGACGAACCGCTGGTGCCAGAGCTCGAACATCATCAGGTTCCAGAGGAGATCGTGCCACTGGCGCGCGCCGCTGACGTGCTCGTTGATCAGCCGTTCGACCACCTTGTGCTGCAGGTATCCGCGCTGCCGCGCGGCCGATCCGAGCAGCAACTCGCGCGCGAAATCACGCAGGTCGTCGCGGAACCAGACGTCGATCGGAACGCCGAAGCCCATTTTGGGCCGATCGACGATGGTGGCCGGCAGCAGATCGCGCACGGCCCGCTTCAGCAGGAACTTCGTCGTCCAGCCGCGGAGCTTGAACCTCGACGGCAGGCTCGCCACGAACTCCATGAACTCGTGGTCGAGAAACGGCGAGCGGGCCTCGAGGCTGTGCGCCATGCTCGCGATGTCGAACTTGACCAGCAGATCGTCGGGCAGGTACGTGTTGACGTCCACGTCGAGCGTCGCGTCGATGAAGTCCGGGGCGTCCGACCGGCCGTACCATCCGGCAAGCCAGGCCAGCGCGTCGGCCTCCTTGGAGGCCTCCGCGAACTCCGGCGTGATGATCTCTTCCTTGAGGAGACCGTAGAAGTGCATGATCCAGCGCGCGTAGCGCTGCTCGCGCGGCTGCGACAGCGACGCCACGAACCGCTGCGTCCGCGGCAGGAGGCGGTCCGACGACGGCGACGGCAGCCGTCCGGCCCCGCCCTCGATGATGCGCCGCACCACGCCCGGCAGCCGATCGTACTGAGCGGCCAGCGCGTTGGCGCGATAGCGCTCGTAGCCGGCGAAGTTCTCGTCGCCCGCGTCGCCGTTGAGCGCCACGGTCACCGACTGCCGCGTCAACTGGGCCAGGTAGAACGTCGGAATCGCCGACGAATCGGCATAGGGTTCGTTGTAGTGCCAGACGAGCTCGGGCAGGATCGCCATGGCATCGGGGCGGACGATGAACTCATGGTGATCGGTGCCGTATCGCTGCGCGACCAGCCGCGCGAAATGCAGCTCGTTGTACTGCGGCTCCTCGAATCCGATCGAGAAGGTCTTGACCCGGCCGCCCTCTGCCGCCATGAGCGCGACCACGGTGCCCGAGTCGATCCCGCCGCTCAAGAAGGCGCCGAGCGGCACGTCGCTGATGAGCCGCAGCCTTGTGGCCTCGCGCAGGCGGGCCAGCGTTTCCTCGGCGGCCTCGTCTTCCGAGATCTGCCGCTTCGGCATGTATTTCAGCGTCCAATATCGTGTGACGGTCATCTGCCCGTCGCGGACGAGCAGGTAGTGCGCAGGCGGGAGCTTCTTCACCCCCGAAAACGCCGACATCGGCGCGGGGACGTACTGCAGCGACAGGTAGTACGAGAGCGCCACCGGATCGGGCCGGACTTCGAAGCCCTCATCGGCAAGAAACGCCTTCGGTTCCGAGGCGAACGCGATCCCGTCGCGATCGAGCCAGTAGTACAGCGGCTTCTTGCCCAGGCGGTCGCGGGCGGCGAACAGCGTCCGGTCCGCCCGGTCCCAGATGGCAAAGGCAAACATGCCGCGGAAGCGGGCCAGGCAGTCGATGCCCCACTCCCGGTACGCCGCGAGGATGACCTCGGTGTCGCTCTTCGACTTGAAGCGGTGGCCGCGCGACTCGAGCTCCGCGCGCAGCGTCTGGAAGTTGTAGATCTCGCCGTTGAAGGTGATCCACAGGCGGCCATCGTCGGTCATCGGCTGGTGACCGCCCTCGGTCAGGTCGATGATGGCGAGCCGGCGATGGCCCAGGCCGGCGGGCCCATCCACGTACACGCCGGAGTCATCGGGTCCGCGATGCGCGATGAGATCGCACATGTCGCGCAAGAGATCCGGGTCGACCGGTGCTCCCGTACGGTAGTTCAGCCGACCCGTGATACCGCACATCGTGCGCTCTGACTCCTACCTGACCATGCCTGCGCCCCGACGTTGCGAATCAAACGCATCACCAGGCAGCGTACAGACCGGCAGACAGCGGTGCCGGGAGGGGCGGCCGGGCTCGGGAAATAGACAATATCGCAGAACCGGCTGTTATAATCTCAGGTTCTGACCACTGCGGAAGTGGCGGAATTGGCAGACGCGCAAGCCTCAGGAGCTTGTGGGAGCAATCCCGTGGAGGTTCGAGTCCTCTCTTCCGCACCAACCTCCCTCTCTACGACTTACGGGACTGATCGGTCGCGGGATTCCGGCCCGGGTGGGCACGCGGCGGGTCGGGTCAGGCGGGCACTTCTGTAATCGTCATTGCGGGATCCTCGGGCCGCGTCCTGAACGCCGGAGGGCGATGGTGCTTCAGTCCGGCGCTGACGCTTCCCTTGCCGAACCAGCCAGCGCCGGCGACGGCCGGATTGATGCCGATCGGGACGCCGCGGGCCCCGCCGACGGGCGCGGTCGAAGCTGGGCCGCGCTCATGCGACGGACGTTCGGGTTTGTCCGAGACCGGAGATAATGTTGAGACCGGTTCGCAGGGCTACACCGGGATGACGTTATCCCGGCTATCGTCTGGTTCCGATGTTTTCTCATAATCTTTTCATCCCCTCCTCACAAATCTTTGCACTGCCACTCATACTCTCGTTCCAGAACAGAACAGGAGGCGTGCAATGCACGTCCAGATTGTCAACTTCAACTTGAAAGACATGACCGACGCCGGGTTCCGCTCGATGGCGAACGGGGTCGCGCCGGCCTTCGCGAGCGTGCCCGGACTGCTCAGCAAGATCTGGCTCGCGGACGTCGGCAAGAACACTTACGGTGGCGTCTATATCTGGCAGGACGCGGCCGCTATGCAGGCTTACCTAGCCTCAGACCTGGGTAAGGGCGTCGTGGGCAATCCAAACTTCGCAAACCTCACTTCGCGCGATTTCGAGGTGCTCAGCGGGCCGACAACCAGTTCTGGCTGGCCCGTCGCGCCGTCACTGGCGGCGACAGCCAGCCTAGCTTCATAGGCGCGCCCGCTGTCGTGCGTTGGTGTAGAGTCTGCCCGGTGCGATAGACCGATGGCCAGCGAAGGCCCCACAGTCCCCGGCTTGGGATCGCCTCCCCAGTTCGTCGGTCGTGAAGCCGAATTGGGCAGCCTGCTCACCGTGCTAGATGAGGCCGGCCCCGTACTCGTTTATGTGCACGGCATCGCAGGCGTGGGCAAGTCGGCGCTAGTCTCAGCTTTCGCCAACCGAGCTCGGTCAGCTGGCGCGACCGTCGTTCTGCTGGACTGCCGGTCCATGGAGCCGACGGACCGCGGCTTCATTCACAGTCTGGCGTCGGCCGTCGGCTCTCGGGCATCGACTTTGGGGGCTGTCTCGGAGCGAATTGGACGCCTGGGCCACCGCGTCGTGCTCGTCCTCGACACCTACGAAGTCTTTCGCTTCCTCGACACTTGGTTGCGCGAGACCTTTCTGCCGTCGCTCCGCGCGAACGTCCGACTGGTGCTCGCAGGCCGCGAGCCGCCCGTAAGGGACTGGCTTGCCGCTGCGCGCTGGCATGCCCTCGTGCGTTCGGTGGCGCTGGAACCGCTGGGAGACGCTGCGGCGTTGGAATTGCTCTCGCGTAACGGCGTGGGTCAGCGGGAAGCACTGCGAATCAACCGCTTCGTCCACGGGCACCCGCTGGCCTTACGACTCGCAGCCGCGACGTTGTCCGAACGGCCGGACCGCGGTCTCGAGGGCGAGGCCATCCCTATGGTCGTCGCTTCCCTCGCACGCATGTACCTAGCCGACGTGGGCGATCCAGTAACACGCGCTGCGCTCAACGCCGCCGCTTCCGTGCGACGCGTGACGCGCTCGTTGCTGCGGGCGATGCTCCTGGACGCCGCGCCCGACGATGCTTTCGAGCGCTTGCAAGCTTTGCCGTTCGTCTACAGCGGCAGCGATGGGCTAATCGTGCACGATGCGGTGCGGGACGCAATCGCCGGCCACCTGCGCGCTACAGATCCGACAACCTACCGCGAGTTACGCCGCCGTGCCTGGCAGCTGCTGCGAGATGAGGTCCGGACCGCGGGGATCGAGGAACTCTGGCGCTACACGGCAGACGTCCTCTACATCCTCGAGAACCCGGTTATCCGCGAGGCGTTCTTCCCGAGCGGCGGCCCTCAGTACACTGTCGAAGTGATGCGCGGCAGGGATGACCACGCCGCGATCGAACGGCTCGCCGCCATCCACGAAACGCCCGAAGCTGCCGCCGCCGCTGGCCCGTGGCTGAAGCAGCGGCCGGAGTCGTTTCACGTCGCGCGGGACCGCGACCGGGTAGTGCGCGGCTTCTACGCGATGTTTACTCCCAATCCGGCAGACGCTACGCTCGTTGAGAACGACCCCATCGCCAGCGGTTGGCAGCGGCACATCGACGCCAACCCGATGCCATACGACCAGCGTCCGGTTTTTGTGCGCTACTTACTATCGGAGCATGGGGGCGAGATGCCATCACCGGAGCAGGCGGCGTGCTGGCTGGACATCAAGCGCACCTACATGGCGATGCGCCCCCAGCTGCGGCGCATCTACATGGCCCTGCGAGAGCCAGCCCAAAGCGCCTTCAAGCCCGTCATCGACAAGCTGGGATTCGAATCATGCGGCGCCGTGGC
>Ga0111538_10000384_pt1 | contig 57721 bp, 48 predicted proteins | sample SoiMethybrSBSTD1_FD_79669 | JGI IMG/M metagenome (GOLD analysis project Ga0111538, IMG submission 79669) | Bulk soil microbial communities from a Populus tree surrounding site in Tennessee, USA - Soil MetaG P. TD hybrid SBSTD1 (version 2)... | ecosystem: Environmental > Terrestrial > Soil >... | reverse complement strand
CGACCTCTCGGACATACGCGAGCGGCTCACGGGGCTCGGCGCGGAAGTCATCGCCGGCGCGCCGGCCACGCTTACCGCGCGCATGAAGACCGAGCAGGAGCAGGTCGTCCAAGTGGTGCGGAGGATCGAAGTGAAGGAAGGCAAGCGATAGTTAAAAAGGGAATAGCCGCTGAATTACCGCGTCGGCGTTTGCATCGAAGTACCGTCCATGGCTGAGCAGGATACGCTGCGGATGCCAAGATTGAATTCTGCGGAATGCGACCTCGGTCTTCTTTCTTTGTAGCAGGAGCGGCAACCTCATGCCGAAAAAGATTTGCCCGTGCGGATGATACATCCCGCTGAGCTTCGTAGCCGTTCGCCAAGGTTCAGTGATCTTGTGCAGCTCTAGATTGATAATCGTGTCAGCGAGGATCAGCGTTTCGGACGCCTTGTGGAAGAAAACAAACTCTTTGAAGATACCGCCCGGAACCAAAGTCTGGTCGATTTCGGTGCGCCATTCCTCGGGGGGATTCGCTGCAAGGTCTCGGGTGAAATGAACATTAACCTGTCGCGCGCGCGCCCGTCCTCGCACACCAGGCGATGCCCAGGTGCTCGCTTCCGGAAACGCCTTCTGCCACTCCCCTATATGTGCGTAGTGGAACTGATTGGGCGATACAAGATGGCGAACGGTTCCTAACGTCTGAAGCTGAACTGCCAATTGTTTATCAAAGGCAATAGGTGAGTGCAGGAAAAGGTCGCCATTCGCGAGGCGAACCACTGTCATCCGCGTCGTAAAGGGTAGCGGCATTCGCAGTCCGGCTACTGTCAGATATTCGAACGGCCCATCGACGATACCGATGTCCGACGCCACCGGTTTATAAGTATTTATCGGTTCGTAGAGAATGGGGGCCATGTTGCTCTCTGCCATTCCATGCGAACCTGATAGGCCGGGTCGCCTGCAGCGTGCTGCGTCCAGGTATTCCCGCCTTTGGGACGATGGGCATCGTCAGCATCCTAATTGATGACTGCCGTGAAGGCAGCGGTGACTCGGGCAAATAGGTACCCGCGTCGCCACCCTAAGCGGGCGGTATGCGATGCAGGAATAGCTCGATGGTTCGGACAAAAATAAATCCGAAGACACACAGAGCCCACGTAAGGACAATCGCGTACGGCCCAGCGCCAGGCGGGAATGCGAGTCCGATGACGTTGAGCCAGAGAGCGGCGACCGCCAGGATCGAACCCGCGTAAATGATGATTACCCAAGGGGGAAACTTGCCCTCCACGGCGCGGCGACGGCGGAATTGGATAAGCATAACGACGGTGAAGATCGAAGCAGCTACTGCGCTGGACAATGGCCAAACTACAGTTTCACGAACATGAAGAAGATTCAGAAGAGTAGGAATCAAGGCCAGAGCCGTCACCAGAAATCCGCCTTCTATGTAAAGGCGCACGAGACGGAGGTGCCTATCGGACAGCTCCCCTCCCAATGCGCCTCGCAAAGTGACAACCACCGATGAAAACCCAACGAATGACAACGAAAGCGTTGCGAGGCGAAGAAGATAGTCAGATTCTCCCGGTGTCACCATTGGGCTCCCTTTCTCGTCAGGCAACCGGCCTCCCCGTGTGCGCAAGCAAGTCCCTGCGACGCTCTAGTCTGAAGAGCGAAAACTCGTATGTCCACACGAAGTGGACTGTATCCTGGCCCCAGTGAACAGGCACCTGTGGCAAACATTGATTTGAATCAAATGGGGCGATGGTAGGCCTGCTAGAATAAGCATCGTTGCCAGCCCAAGGCCGGGCCATTACCATTGGTTTCAATGAGTCTTTCAAGAGCAGCTAAGCGTTATCTGGCAGCGGTGTTTGCTGTCGTGATGTTGCTTTGCCAGAGCCTGGCTTTGGCGAATGCGTGCCTATCTGGTGCGGCAACCACTGAAGGCGCATCCGCCCCTTGTCATGATTCCGATGACTCGACGAAGAGTTTCGGCCAAGACCGTTGCCACCAAGCCTCGCCCGCGTCGGCGGTAAGTACCGATCTGCCCGCGGTAACCGATCTTCCGCTGCTAGCAATCAACGTTATCCCTGTCGAAGTACAGGAACATTCGGTAGCCTCTGAGCCACCGCAGCTGTGCTTCGAGCCGCCTCCCCTCAGATTCGTTCTTTGTTGTCTTCGTAATTAGATCCTCCGCTTAGGTTGTGCGGCGGCCATGGTGGTCGTCGTGTTGCCGTACGTCCATTCGGAGGGTTTATGCGTCTCTTTTTCGCGTCTGCTGCGTTCCGGTCCTGTTTTGCCGCGTGCTTCCTTTTCCTGCTCAGCACAGGCGCAAGCCACGCCGCTGACGCGCTGAGCCTGACGGACGCCCAGCGCATTGCAGCTGATCGTTCGCGCCAATTGGCGGCCCAGGACCGGGCGGTCTTTGCATCCCGCGAGATGGCGGTCGCAGCTGCCCAGCTACCCGACCCGACGCTCAAAGCAGGTGTTGAGAACCTCCCGGTGAACGGCGCGGACGCCTTCAGTCTCACCAAGGACTTCATGACTATGCGCCGCATCGGCGTGATGCAGGAGTTCACCCGGTCTGAGAAGCGCCTGCTTCGCGCTGAGAAATTCGAGCGCGAAGCCGAGAGGACGACTACCGAAAAAGCGGCAACGCTGGCCACCGTACAACGCGACACCGCTCTCGCCTGGCTGGATCGTTACTTCGCGGAAGCAATGGCAGCCGTAGTGATCGAGCAAACCAAGGCGGCCCGGCTTGAAATAGAAGCCGCCGAGACAGCGTATCGCGCCGGTCGCGGCAATCAGGCGGAGATCTTCGCGGCTCGCACCGCTGTTGTATCCCTCGAGGATCGGGCAAGCGAAACGGACCGGCGCGTGCGCACGGCGAAGAACTCGCTCGCGCGCTGGGTGGGCGAGGTCGCGGACAAGCCACTTGGCACAAAGCCGGGCATAGACGCGTTGTCGCATCTCAATGCGCACGATCTCGATAACCAGCTCGTTAACCACCCTGAAATAGCAAGTCTTGCAAAGCAGGTCGAGATTGCGAGAACCGAAGCGAGGCTTGCCCAGGCCAACAAGCAACCGGACGTAACCGCGGAGCTTATGTATGCCCAGCGCGGTCCTGCCTATTCGAACATGGTGTCGTTCGGAATCGCGATACCGCTGCAGTGGGATCAGAAGAATCGCCAGAACCGGGAAGTGGCCGCGAAACTCGCCATGGCCGAGCAGGCGGAAGCCCAGCGCGAGGAAATGCTTCGGGCGCACGTGGCCGAAGTGCGCAACATGGTAAACGAGTGGGAAAACCTCAAGGAGCGCCGCGCCCGTTACAGCCGCGAGCTTCTGCCTCTCTCAGCCCAGCGCACTGAAGCGGTCACAACCGCCTACCGCGGCGCCCGATCTACCCTGGGTGAGGTGTTCGCGGCTCGCCGCAACGAGATCGACGTTCGCCTTCAGGCACTTCAACTCGAAGCCGAGCAGGCCAGGATCTGGGCACAGCTCAACTTCCTCATTCCGCATTCGACCGTAGCCTTGGAGAACGCGCGATGAAGGCGAAAACGCTCGTCGTTGCGCTCGTGGTTGCCCTGCTGGCTGGGGGTGGAGGTTATGCCGCGTATCGCCTGGGGATGAATCGCGGGATGCACATGGCCGGACCTGCGGACTCCACGCAGACAACCGCGAGGCCCCAGAGAGCCGGCGATGTCGATCCAGGTACCGGCAAGAAAGTCCTCTACTGGCACGACCCCATGGTACCGGGCCAGCGTTTCGACAAGCCGGGCAAGTCGCCCTTCATGGACATGCAGCTTGTTCCCGTCTACGAGGGCGGAGCCAGCCAAGAGGGTGCAGTGGCCATCGATCCACGGGTGCAGCAGAACCTCGGAATACGCACCGCCGAGGTTCGACCCGTCGCCCTCACGACTGGAATTGAAGTGGTGGGTAGCGTCGCCTACAACGAGCGTGATGTCGCCGTCGTACAGGCGCGCGTCAATGGCTATGTTGAAAGGCTACTCGTCCGTGCGCCTCTCGATCCGGTGCGCAAGGGACAGGCGCTCGCCGAACTCTATGCGCCAGATTGGGTCGCCGCCCAGGAAGAATATCTGTCGGTCAAGCGCATGCCGGGCGGCGGTCTCGAAGGCCTGCTCGATGCGGCGCGCCAGCGCATGCGGCTCGCCGGCATGACGGAAGACCAGATTCGCTTGGTCGAATCCAGCGGTAAGGTTCATGCGCGGCTGGTCGTGACAGCGCCTCTTGGCGGAGTGATTTCTGAACTGAACGCTCGCGAAGGCATGACCGTCATGTCAGGAGCGCCGCTTTTCCGGATAAACGGACTGGGCACAGTCTGGGTTAACGCAGAGGTCCCTGAAAGTCAGGCCTCCCTCGTCCGCCCCGGTGTTGCCGTGGAAGCCCGGGCAGTGGCGCTAACAGGTACGGCGCTCAAAGGCCGGGTCAACGCCCTCCTCCCCGACGTGAACCCGACCACCCGCACCCTCAAAGCGAGGATCGAGCTGCCCAACCCCGGCAATCGGCTGGTGCCAGGAATGTTTGTCACGGTGAGCTTTGCGCCGGAGTCGCGCCAGGAGGTCCTGTCGGTCCCGACCGAGGCCGTCATTCGTACCGGCACCCGCAGCGTCGTGATCGTTGCGCAGGGCGAAGGCAAATTCTCCGTTGTGGATGTTGAAGTTGGAATGGAGAGCAACGGCCAGAGTGAGGTCCGCAAAGGACTGCAGGCCGGGCAGAAGGTGGTCGTCTCCGGGCAGTTCCTTCTGGATTCGGAAGCCAACCTGCGCGGAAGTACTGCCCGCATGAGCGAAATGCCCGGAGCCCCTGCCACACCCGCCGCCCCTGCTTCAAAAGGCGGACAAACAAACCATCGCGGCACCGGCACCGTGACCGAGATCGACGCGGCCAAAGGCCACGTCCAGCTTGATCACGGCGCGATCCCCTCCATGAGCTGGCCCGCGATGCAAATGGGTTTCGCCGTCAGCGACAAGGCCGTCCTCGCCCGGCTCAAGAAGGGCGACAAGGTCGAATTCGAAGTCCGAGGGAAGCCCAATCCGCAAGGCGACTACGTGATCGAGAAGATCGCGCCTGCGGGGAGTAAGCCGTGATCGCCGGTCTTATCCGCTGGTCGATCGCCAACCGTTTCCTGGTGCTGTTGGTGAGCGTGCTCGTGGCCGCATGGGGAACGGTGTCTTTGCTCCGCACACCGCTCGACGCGCTACCCGACCTTTCGGATACGCAGGTCATCATCCGCACCCCATTCCCCGGGCAGGCGCCGCGCATCGTCGAGGACCAGGTTACCTATCCCCTTTCGACCACGATGATGTCGGTCCCAGGCGCGAAGACCGTGCGCGGGTATTCGATGTTCGGGGACTCCTTCGTCTACATCCTGTTCGAGGACGGCACCGATCCCTATTGGGCACGATCTCGTGTTCTGGAATACCTCAACCAGGTGCAGTCGCGACTCCCCGCAGGCGCGAAACCTGCGCTCGGACCCGACGCCACTGGCGTGGGCTGGATTTACCAATACGCGCTCGTAGACAGGACGGGGAACAACGACCTGGGCCAACTGCGTGCTTTGCAGGACTGGTTCCTGCGCTATGAGTTGAAATCCGTGCCCGACGTGGCCGAAGTCGCTTCGGTCGGCGGGATGGTACGCCAGTACCAGATCGTGCTCCTCCCGGAGCGGCTGCGGGCCTACGGCATTTCCCACGGCCGCGTGATACAGGCCGTGCAGAACGCGAACCGGGAGACCGGTGGCTCGGTGCTCGAATTGGGCGAAGCCGAATACATGGTACGCGCGAGCGGCTATCTGAAAACCCTCGAGGATTTCGCTGCAGTACCGCTGCTCACCACCGAGGCCGGCACGCCCGTCATGTTGAAGGACGTGGCGCGCATCCAGATCGGGCCGGAAATGCGCCGCGGCATCGCCGAGCTGGACGGAGAAGGTGAAGTGACGGGAGCCATCGTCATCATGCGCCACGGCAAAAACGCGCTCACCACCATCGCAGCAGTCAAAGAGAAGATGGCCACGTTGAAGGCAAGCCTGCCAACCGGCGTCGAGATCGTCGAGACCTATGATCGCTCCGGGCTCATCGAGCGTTCCGTGCGTCACCTCGCACAAAAGCTGCTTGAGGAATTTGCCGTCGTCGCCTTGGTCTGTCTTGTCTTCCTCCTTCACCTGCGCAGTGCTTTCGTCGCTATCGTGACGTTGCCTCTTGGGGTGCTGGCGGCGTTTATCGTGATGCACTACCAGGGCGTCAACGCGAACATCATGTCACTGGGCGGCATCGCAATCGCCATCGGCGCCATGGTCGACGCCGCGATCGTAATGATCGAAAACGCCCACAAGAGGCTCGAAGCATGGCATCACGCTCATCCAGAGGTGGAGCTGTCGGTCTCCGAGCGTTGGCGAGTGATCGGTGATGCAGCCGCCGAAGTGGGCCCGGCACTTTTCTTTTCGCTACTCATCATCACACTCTCGTTCGTTCCGGTATTCGCGCTGCAGGCGCAGGAAGGCCGGCTCTTCGCCCCCCTCGCTTATACCAAGACCTATGCCATGGCTGCCGCGGCGGGACTCTCCGTGACACTCGTTCCGGTGCTGATGGGGTATCTCATCCGGGGCCGTATTCCCCAAGAAGGTCGCAATCCGCTAAACCGCCTATTGATAGCCGGATACAGGCCACTTCTTGCGATCGTCCTTCGCGCGCCCTGGTTGACCATCGCCGTAGCCGTACTCCTGGCGGTTTCGTCGCTCATCCCCTTGAGCCGCCTGGGCACCGAGTTCCTCCCTCCCCTCGATGAAGGCGATCTCCTTTACATGCCTTCAGCACTGCCTGGGCTTTCCACCGGTAAGGCAGCAGAGCTCCTGCAGCAGACCGACCGGCTCATTGCCACCGTGCCCGAAGTAAAGAGGGTCTTCGGCAAAATCGGACGCGCGGAGACCGCAACCGATCCGGCCCCGCTGGAAATGGTCGAAACGGTGGTGCAATTGAAGCCTCGCTCGGAGTGGCGTGCCGGGATGACACCGGAGAAACTGGTGGAGGAGCTCGACCGGGTCGTGCGTCTCCCGGGTCTCTCGAACATCTGGATCCCGCCCATCCGCAATCGCATAGACATGCTCGCGACCGGCATCAAGAGCCCCTTGGGCATCAAGGTATCGGGGAATGACCTCGGCCAGATCGAGCAGGTCGCGGGGGAAATAGAACGCGCTGTGAAGGATGTGCCGGGAGTGTCCACCGCCCTTGCGGAACGGGTGCAGGGAGGCCGGTACATCGACATATCGATCGACCGCAACGCCGCCAGCCGGTATGGAATGTCCATCGCGGACGTCCAGTCCGTCGTCTCATCGGCCATCGGCGGGGAAAATATCGGCGAGACCATCGAAGGAAGGCGCCGCTTTCCGATCAATGTGCGCTATCCACGTGAATCAAGGGATTCGCTCGAGGGGCTCAAGGCCTTACCCATCGTCACCGAACGCGGCGCCCAGATTCCGTTGTCAGCAGTCGCCGCGATCAATCTCGCTGACGGGCCGCCAATGCTGCGCTCGGAGAACGCCCGCCTGTCGGGGTGGATCTATGTCGATATCCGTGGGCGCGATCTTGGTTCTGTCGTCCAGGATGCGCAGCGCGTGGTTGCGCAACGGGTGAAGCTCCCTCCGGGCGTGTCCCTGAGCTGGTCAGGCCAGTTCGAGTACCTTGAAAGGGCCCGCGCCCGGCTCGTGCTGGTCGTTCCTTTCGTCCTTCTCGTCATCTTCGTGCTGCTCTTCATGACGTTCCAGCGCATGGACGAGGCGTTGCTCATCATGCTTTCGCTCCCTTTTTCGCTGGTGGGCGGTTTCTGGTTCATCTATGCCCTCGGCCATAATTTCTCCGTAGCGGGTGCAGTGGGATTCATCGCACTGGCCGGTGTCGCTGCGGAATTCGGCGTCGTCATGCTGCTCTACCTCAAGCAGGCGGTCGAGCGTCACGGTGTGGGACACCTTATGGAGGCAATCGACGAAGGGGCAGTACAGCGCGTTCGACCGAAGGCAATGACCGTCGCGGTCATCATCGCGGGCCTGATCCCGATCATGTGGAGCGAAGGCTCCGGCGCCGAAGTCATGCAGCGCATCGCCGCCCCCATGATCGGGGGAATGCTTACAGCCCCTCTGTTGTCAATGTTCGTTATTCCAGCAGCTTATCTGTTGTTAAACCGCAACCGCAGGAAAGGAGAAGTGCAATGAAACGCCTCGTAACGCTGTCTGCCATTATGGCTCTGTCGATCAGCGCCGCCTTCACCGTCCAGGCCCAGATGAAGGATATGGACATGCAAAAAGGCATGGACGTGAAGGGAATGGAGATGAAGATGGACGGCGGCAAATCCGGCCAGGGCACGGTCCACAAAGGAACCGGCGTGGTGAAAAAAGTCGACGCCGCCAAAGGCGCCGTCACGCTCGATCACGAGCCAATCAAGAGCGCGAACTGGTCGGCCATGACCATGACCTTCAACGTCAAGGACAAGAAGATGCTGGAGAACGTGAAGAGCGGGCAGAAGGTCCAGTTTGAATTCGTTCAAGAGGGGAAGGAGAACGTAATCACCAGCATCAAATAGGGATCTGCCGGGCAGGCGCATACCATTGCTGCGCCGATGCGTTCACCCCTTGCTAGCGTACTCGTCGTGTTCTTCGTGGCGGTCGCCCTTAACTATCCGAGGTAGCTCGCGCGAAGTGGCTGTTGCCTACACAGAGCCGCGACTGGTCAGGTTCGCTAGAAGCTTCGCTAGGGAGCGACGTTCCAGCGCTGCATCGACAAGATGACTGCGTGATTTCACAGCAGCTTCGAGCGCGGTCCGCCATCGGGCGTCTCCGCTTGTGCGTAGGAGCAGGCCGGACAGCGCTACGTCGTTGCCGACTGGAAACAACGCCGGATAGCGTTTGCCGAGTAGCCCGGTATTGCCACCGATAGCAGACGCGATGACGGGTACGCCGATGGCGATGGCTTCGGAGACCACGTGAGCGCCGCCCTCCATGCGGCTCGATATCACCATGGCGTGGCTGCGCGCCAGCCAGCGCATGGCGCCGGCGTGATCGAGCTCGCCTAGCCAGCGATAACGCGGTTCTGAGCGCATCAGCGCGCGGGCCTCGCGCGCGAAGTCGGTCGACATCGCCTTACCCAGGTGCACAACGCGTATGGCCTTGTCGGCAGGCAGGCGGCGGAGCGCGAGCGCCGCCCGAAATGGATCCTTTTCTTCACGCAAATGGCCGATGACGGTAATCAGACAATAGCTGCGCGGTAGCGCCTGCCGCTGTACTGCGCGCACCGACTGATGGATCACGAAAGTCTTCCTGCGCAGGGCCGCACCGATTTCGGACAGACCTTCACGCTGCAGAACGACCATCCGATCGGCAAGGCGCAGCGATTCACGTGCATCGTCGTCGCTGTGTATATCGCGATAAAGGTCCGTGCCAGTCAGCACCAGCACTAACGGTCGGTCCGGATATGCGGCCTTCCAGGCCTTGATTGAAGCGTGACTGCGGCGGGCATGCAGGGCGACGAGGGCCCCGCAATCCTGCCCTGCCCACGTTTGTGTGATGTCTATCCTGTGGCCGAGGGCGCGCATATGCGCCGCCCAGCGCTCGGCTGTGTTGCGATTGCCATGGCGGGAGCCGGGCCGGGCCGGTGTTACGATGACGATACGCAATGCTGACAATCCCGTCGGGAGAAAAAGGGACGGGCTAGGCGCGCTCCACAGGAAGGCCGGCTAGCCGCCACTCCGGCATACCCGCTTCAAGCCTGCGTGCCTTCAGGCCCTTCTTTCGCAGCATAGCCACCGCATCGTAGGACATCAGGCAGTACGGCCCACGACAGTACGCAACAACTTCCCGGCCTTTCGGCAGGTCGCGCAGGCGCTTTTCCAGCTCGTGGATCGGTATGTTGATCGCGCCCGGCAGATGGCCCGCCGCGTACTCTTCCGGCGGCCGGACGTCGAGGACCGTGACCAGGCCCTTTCGAGCCCGCTCCAGCAGTTCCTTCGCCGGCACCGGCTCGAGGTCATCCTTTTGCGCCAGGTAAAGCCTGACGATGCGCTCAACCTCCGCCAAATACGCCTCGCCTACCTGGCCGAGAGCCGAGAGCAGCCCAACAACCTGGTCCCCCGCGAGACGGTAGAAGACATACAAGCCTTCCTTACGACCGACAATCAGGCCTGCCTGCCGCAGTTTTTGCAGGTGCTGAGAGGTATTGGCAACCGTCGTTCCGGTCAGGTTTGCCAACTGCTCCACGTTTCGTTCCGCCTGGGCGAGCAGTTCCAGAAACTCAATCCGGGTCGAGCTGGAGAGCGCCGTTCCGATGCGGGCCAGATTGGTGAATATGTCCCGCTTCGCGTTGGTTGACATCCAATGAACCTCTGTTCTACTATTCAAGTGATTAATTGATTATATGATCGTTTGACTATTGTGTCCATTCTAACCGTGAGCAAAGCCGACCATGGCCGAGTTTGAGGGGCCGATTCGGCTTGGGGCTTTCTTGGCTGTTTTTGTAGCGGTAGCCCTGTGGGAAGTTCTTGCTCCGTGCCGGAGACAGGAGTTCCGGCGAGCGGCGCGCTGGCCGCACAACATCGGTCTTCTCCTGGTGAACGTGGTTCTACTGCGGGTGGTAGCGCCGGGTGCAGCGGTTGCTGTGGCCATGACGGCTGAGGCCGGCGGATGGGGACTGCTGAACGCCCTACCTTTCCCAGCCTGGCTCGCGGTTCCGCTTGCAGTGATGCTGCTCGACCTCGCCATCTACTTCCAGCACGTCATGTTTCATGCCGTGCCGACGCTTTGGCGGCTGCACCGCGTGCACCATGCCGACCTCGAATTCGATCTCACCACGGGTACCCGCTTTCACCCGTTTGAGATTCTGATTTCGACCGCAATCAAGTGCGCAGCGGTCGCGGCCATCGGCGCCTCCCCCATCTCAGTCCTGATTTTTGAGGTGCTGCTTAACTCGACCGCGATGTTCAACCACGCAAACGCTTCCTTGCCGGCGATTATCGATCGATGGGTGCGATGGGTCCTTGTCACCCCCGACATGCATCGTGTTCATCATTCCGTTCGCTACGAGGAGTCCTCTAGCAATTTCGGGTTTAACCTGCCGTGGTGGGATCGGCTCTTCGGGACATACCGGCCCCAGCCGAAGCTGGGCCATGCCGCCATGAACATCGGCGTCGATGCGTTCCGCTTCCCGGAGGATTCGCGTCTCGACCGACTCCTCGTGCAACCCTTTCGCGATACGCCAGGCCAGTACCCCATCAACCGGCGAGAGGCCGCGGGGTGAGCGTCTGCCCGGCAGTGCTTCGGCCGCGGTTATCGATGTGCGGGGGCCGGATGAATTTAACGGGCCTTTGGGACATATACCCGATGCCCTTAACGTGCCGCTGGGCGAGCTTGAGACCCGGCTAGCAGCCCTCACTTCTGACAAACGACAGATGGTTGTAGTCTGCAAAACGGACAAACGATCTGTAAAGGCTGCAGAGAGTCTTCGAGCCCATGGAATTAAGCATGTGATGGTATTGCGCGGCGGCATGGAGGAATAGAGCTGTCAGGCCGCGCCATCGCAGGCAATCATTACGCCGATCTAGCGCTCGCTTACCTTTCAGGCAGCCAGCGCGCCGCATGTGGAACACCCTAACCGGGAGACCAATCCATGCATCCGACGCACCCACCGTCGCAGGTTCCTCCCGCGCCTGCGAACAAGCCCATGACTTACCTGCTGGGTGGTCTATCCATTTTCACAATGGTCATGACGATCCCACAAGTCCTGACGGTTTGGATCGGTCATCAAACGGCAGGAGTTTCGCTTATCTCCTGGAGTGCATACTTGATTTCCGCCCTGGTATGGTTCTGGTACGGAATACAAAAACGAGATCGAAATATCTACTTGCCGTGCATAGGCTGGATCGTACTTGATGCGGCAGTGGTGTCCGGTGTACTCATTCTAGGATGATTCTTTCTAGCGCACGCATGATTCCGGGTTTTAATTCGCTTTGGGGCTAATCACGTGCGACGCGGGTCCACGTTTCAACGCCGCGGAATTGTCGAAGGATTCTTCGGACCTCCCTGGAGCATGCCGCACCGCAAGGCTCTTTTCCGGTTCGGCGCAAAGAGGGGGATGAACACCTATCTCTACGCCCCCAAGGACGACCCTTATCACCGCGCGCGCTGGAGGGATCCCTATCCGAAGGGCGAATGGAAAGTGCTGCAGGATCTCATCAAGGCCGCGCAAGAGCAGCATATCGATTTCGTTTACGCCTTCCACCCAGGAAAGGGGCTGCGGTTCTCCGCTCTAGAGCCCGCGCAGCTTTTGCTCGAGAAGGCCGCGCGCTTCTACGATGCGGGCGTGCGAATCTTCGCGGTTCTGTTCGATGACATCCCCTCGCGCCTGAGTCACGCGGCGGACCGAAAACACTTTGGTGGTAGCCTGGCCAGGGCCGAAGGACTGTGGCTGGAGAAGATCCTCGAACGGCAGCCGGCGTCCTGGACGGAAGTGGAATGGTGGATCTGTCCCTCCCGCTACACGGAACACCCCCGGCTCGAGCGCATGTTCGGCGTCTTCGAGCCGCGCTTCTGGCAGACGCTCGCCAGACACCTGCCCGCCCCTGTCGCCTGTCTCTGGACCGGGCCTGCCATTGTGCCCCGGACGGTCTCCCTGGCCCATGCGCGCAAGGTGGCACGTCAGCTCAAGCACCCCCTGATTCTCTGGGACAACTACCCCGTCAACGATTTGTCGATGAGCGATGAGATGCATCTCGCTCCCCTTGCCGGCCGCGACTCGCGCCTGCCGGCGGCGGTTTACGGCTATCTGAACAATCCCCTGTTGCAGGAGAGTTTGAGCCTGGTTCCGCTCGCCACCTGCTTCGACTACGCCGCGGACCCTGCGGCATACGATCCCGAGAGGAGCTGGAGGGAAGTCGTGCGGGAGCTTTTCGGCGCGAGCGCTATTCCTCACTGGCGCGCTATTCTGGATTTCTGCGAGAGGATGAATCGCTCAAAGGGCGGGAAACGACCCACCGCACTCGCGCCCGGCAGGCTACGCGCACTTCGAGAAGCGGACCGTTACCTCTTGAGAAATCAAGGACGCCGTTGGTTTGAAGAGTTTCGTCCGTGGCTCGCGCGACTCGAAGCCGAACTGGCGCGGCGGTAAAGGGACCTGACGGCGGCTATCTGGAAATCTAAGGCTCGGCCGTATCGGGCGGCAGCCGGCTCAAAAGCGGACACTAAACTTTCATCGGTCAGCCCGTGACACGGGCCCTCAGCTCGGCAGCGCATACCTCAACCGGCGCGGCCTCCTCAAGCTCTAGTCCCGATCGCCCCGATCGCGGAGAAGAGATTCTCGACCGTCTGCCGGGGAATGCCCTTCGTGATGAACACGAGGCGCGTTCCGTGGTCCGCGCCGGGCCATGCCGCAAGCTCGATGGGAGGATGGAAGAGATGCTGCACCCCCTGCACCACCATCGGGCCGCTCTTGCCTTCGACGTTGACGAGGCCCTTCACCCGCAGGAGGTCCGGACCGCGGAGCGCCGTCAGGACCTCTATCGTCTGCGTGAACGCCTGCCACGCGAGCGGCTTGTCGAAGCGAAGCGTGAAAGTCTTGATTGCCTCGTCGTGGTGGTGATGGTGGCCGTGCTCGTCGCCGGCATGGTCCTCTTTCTCCCCGTCGCCCAGCCAGCGCTCGACCTCTTCCAGGCGTGACTTCGTATTCGTCAGGCCCACGTCAACCAGGAACGCCGGATCCACTTCCCCGTTCAAGGCCCGGGTGAACAGCGCGCGCGGGTTGATCTCGCGCAGGCGGCGTTCCAGAGCCTCTACCTGCCCGGCCGGGGCGAGGTCCGTCTTGGTCACCACGATGCGGTCCGCCAGCGCGACCTGTTTCACCGGCTCGGAAAACGAATCGAGCTGCCCCGGAGAATTGAACGCATCGACCAGCGTGACCACGCAGTCGAGCCGGAACTGGTCGAGCAGCAGCGAATCGGTCATCAAGGTCTGCATGACCGGCGCCGGGTCGGCGATGCCGGTGGTCTCCACGATGACGCGCTCGAAGTCGATGATCTCGCCGTTGCGGCGCTTGATGAACAGCTCCCGCAGCGTTTCCTGGAGATCGGTGCGCAGCGTGCAGCACAGGCAGCCGCTGTTCAGCAGCATCATCTGCTCGGACGAGGTTTCGACGAGGTCGTTGTCGACGCCGATCTCGCCCAGCTCGTTGACGATCACCGCCACGCGGTTCATCTCCGGGCGCTTCACGAGCCGGTTGATGAGCGTCGTCTTGCCGCTGCCCAGAAATCCGGTAATCACGGATACCGGAAGCCGTCCCGCCAGTGCGTCCTGCGCCATCAGCGTTCCCGCTGTTTTCCAATGGGGCCTGCAGTATACTCCAGTGCAATTTCCTGGGAGAACCCTCCGGGCATGAAGGTTCTCGTCGTAGACGATCACGCACTGATCCGCGAGGCGTTGCGCGGCGTCCTGAAGGAGCTGAAGGACGACGCGACCATCGTCGAGGCGTCCAGCGGGCGCGAGGCCTTGAGTCTCCTCGGCGACCATGACCATCCCGACTTCAGCCTCATCCTCCTCGACCTGAATCTGCCCGACCGGAACGGCTTTGCCGTTCTCGCCGAGCTGCGCGAGCGCTATCCCGCGGTCGCGACCGTGGTGCTCTCGGCTTTCAGCGACCGCGAAAACATCGCGCGGGCCCTCGACCTGGGAGCGCTCGGTTTCATCCCGAAGTCCGGCTCGCGGTCAGTGATGCTGGGCGCCCTGCGGCTGGTTCTTTCCGGCGGCATCTACATACCTCCCGACATCCTCGCGCAGCGGGAAACCTCGCCCGCGGAGCCGAAGGCCGGCCGCCCCGCCCGGGACGGACGGCCTCTTTCGCCGCGCGATGCGGGCCTGACCGAGCGCCAGGTGGAGGTCCTCGCCCTCATGATGCAAGGCAAGAGCAACAAGGCGATCTGCCGGATTCTCGATCTCGCCGAGCCGACGGTTAAAAATCACGTCACGGCGATATTGAAATCCCTGAAAGTGACCAACCGGACCGAGGCCGTCATTGCAGTAGGTGACTTGGGCTGGGATCTGCGGTCGACGGCAGGTCGCTAGGAAGACCCTCGGCCGCGCCCGCTCGCGACGCCCCGTCGGCGACCCGGCTCACTCTCAGGAGCTGGTTTACCATCGCGCGCAGCGCCATCGGTGCGACCGGCTTGTGCAGCAGGTGCAAGCCCCGGGCGCGCGCTTCGAGCAGGCGCTCGGGCGCAATGTCGCCCGAGATGAGAAACGCGGGAATGGGCGCCCGAAACGCCCTCCGCAACCGCTCCACCGCCCCGATGCCGGTGTTCCCGTCGGCCAACCGATAGTCGGAAATGATCAGGTCGGGACGGCGGTCGTCGCCGTCGAGACTGGCGAGCGCGGCGCGGTCCGATTCGGCGGTGACGACGAAGCATCCCCAGCTTCGCAGGACGCCGCGCATGCCGTCGAGAACCAGCGCATCGTCGTCGATCACCACGATCAACCTGCCGGCCGCGGGATCGGCCATGGCGTGGGCCGCTGCGGAAGGCTCCACCGGCCTGCGCCGCGGTGAAACGAGCGGCAGCGAGACCGCGAAACACGAACCCCTGCCGGGTAACGATACGAGCTCGACCGGATGATTGAGCAGGCGGCACAGGCGATCGACGATGGCGAGCCCCAGCCCGAGCCCTCCACGGTGCCCCCGATCGGGCGAAGCAAGCTGATAGAACTCCCCGAAGATCTTTTGCGTCTGGTCCGCGGGAATGCCCGCGCCGCTGTCGCGCACTTCGATCCGGATCCGGCCCCCGCGATGGCGGGCGCCCACGAGGACCCCGCCGCGATCCGTATAGCGCACCGCGTTGGAAACGAGGTTCAGCAATATCCGTTCCAGCAGGATCGGGTCGCTGCGAACCCACGCGTCACTCGGCACGACGCGCAGCCGCAGACCCTTTTCCCGCGCGGCCGGCGCGAACGTCCTCTCGATGCGCTGCAGGATCTGGTCGAGAGCAAGGTCGGTCGGTTCCGGAGCGAGCGCTCCCGCATCGAGCCGGGAGATGTCGAGCAGCGCGTTGAACAGATCGTTCATAGCCGTTACCGCGGCGTCGATCTGCGCCGTAACCCGCCCGCGCTCGGCCTCGTCGGTTTCGGTGCGCAACTGGGATACGAACAGGTTCAAGGCGTGGAGCGGCTGTCGCAGGTCGTGACTGGCCGCCGCAAGAAAGCGCGATTTCGCCAGATTGGCGGCCTCGAGCTGCTGGTAGAGCCGGCCGAGCTCGTCGTTCATCCGGTTCAGGTTCGTCGCGAGATTTCCGAGCTCGTCCCGGTTCGGGACTTCGAGCCGCCGCGAGAAATCCCCCGAAGCAATCTCGTCGAACCTCGTCTCCATGTCCTTCACCGGCTTGATCACCGACCAGGAGATCGCGTATCCGAGCACGAGCGCCAGCGCGATGCTTCCCACGCCGAATCCGAGGATCATGAGCTGCGACATCAGGTGCGCCGCCTGGCTCGCCTCGATGCTCGCGACCATGTCGGCCTCCGCGCGGTTCACGAGCTGGTTGGTGAGGCGCTCCATGCGGTCGGCGAGCGGGCTCGCCTGCGCGACCTGCAACGCCCTGCCCTCGAGCACCTTGCCCTGCCGGATCAGCTCGACCACCCTGGCGACGACCTGGATGAATTCGTCGTACTCCTTGCGCAGCTCGGCGAGCAGCCCCACCTCGTCCTTCGCCACGAACTGCAGGCGGTCGAAGTCGTAGCCGAACTGGTTCAGCTGGCGCAGCGTAGCCTCCAGCGTGCCCTCCTCGGGGACCAGCAGCGCGGCGGTGACGCTGTAGAGCTGCGCCGTCGTGTCGTGCTGGAGCTGGCGGTAGGCGGCGATCTTCCGCTGCAAGGACACCACTTCCTCCGCGTGGCGCTGCACGCCGGCCAGCACCTCGAGCCCGACCGCGCCCACCGTGATCAGCAAGACGACGATGGACAGAAAGGCCGCGAGCAGCTTGGTGCGTATCGTCACGGGCGCCCGCGCTACGAGCGCGGGGAGCCACTCCGTCAGCCAGCGCTTCATCGGGGTTTCGCTTCCCCGGACAGGTTTTTCAGGTCGCGGAGCATCTCGTCCGGATTGAAACGAGTCCCCATGTATTGCACGCGCAGCGTTCCGCTCCGATCGACGAGGGATGTGAGAAAAGTGTGGTCCACGTCGCCGCGGGGCGTCTTCTTGTAGTAAACCCCGTAATGCCTGGCCACTTCGCGTATCTCAGCCGGTGTGCCGCTCAGGAACGACCAGCCGCGGGGATTTGCCCGGTACGCCTCGGCATAGCGCTTGAGCACTGCCGGCGTATCGCGCTCGGGGTCCACCGTGATCGAGACGAACTGGACGTCGGGCCCGAACGAGGCGCCGAGTCTGTCCTGCAGGCCGGCCATGGTAGCCGTGAGCAGCGGACAGGTGTCGGCGCAGCTCGCAAAGATGAACGTGATCGCGAGGACCTTGCCGCGCAAGTCCTTCAGGGCGACGCGCCTGTCGTCCTGACTGGTCAGCGTGAACTCCGGGGCGGGACCGATTTTTGCGAGGCGCTCGTTCTTGCGGGACTCATGGCATGGAGCGTCGGCAGGCCACGCGAGGGCAACCGCAAAAACGACGGCGATTGCCCGGTCCATGCGCCGGGTTTTCAAGCCTTGAGCTCCTTCCTCAGGGCATGGAGAAAGCGCCAGTCTGTGCCCTGGGCGATGATCTTCTGCGGGGTCGACTTGATCATTCCCGCCTCCTGCAGCCGCAAAGCGTAGAAGCGAATGGTGTCCTCGGGGTCGTACTCGCGCCATTTGCCGTAGGGCAGCTCCCTCATGACCTGGAGCGCGTACTCGTAGCGGCCCGCATAGCCCTTGTCGACGAGTGCGCGTGCCGCCCCCTGTGGATCGGCCGCGCATGCGTCGGCCGACTTGAGAATCGCGCGCAGCGCGCGCCTGGTCGCTACCGGGTTCCTGCGCACGAATTCCTTCCGCGCCGTAAGCAGACAGCAGAAATACTGCGACCAGGGACGGTCGGTCGCGCTGTTGACGATCACGTGGCCGACCTTGCGCGCCCTCAGTTCCTGAGGCTGGGGCGGGAACCCGAGAAACACGTCAGCCTTCCCTTCCAGGAACAGGCGCATCGACCCTTCGTTGGTGTACGGACCCAGATGCCCTTCCGGCGAGATCCACTTGATGTCCCGGTGCGGGTCGAGTCCGACATTCGCCGCGATGCTCGCCAGGAAGACGTGCTCCGCGCCGTTCAAGGACGCAACCGCGGCGACTTTGCCTTTCAGGTCACGGATGCGCTGGATCCGCTCCGTGGCGACCACCTCGAAACAGCCGACGTGGACCCCCGCGAGAAACACCACCGGGTCGCCCGCCTCGACGCGGATGATGTTGGGGCCGACGAAATTCAGGCTCATGTCCGCGTCCCCCGCTGCCAGGCGCACCGAAACCGCGCCGGTCGGCATGTCCACGTAGCTCACGTCCGTGAATCCTTCGGCCCGCAGCAGATCCTCCGCGATGTACTGGGGCGCCCAGCAGATGCTGCCTGTCTTCAACAGCCGCAGACGCGTCGTCTCCGGCGGCGGCTCGGCGCCGGCGGCTCCGCCTCCCATTCCGAGGAAGGCCGTTCCGGCGAGAGCAGAACTCACGAATTCCCTGCGGCTCCATCCCCGTTCTCGCCTCATATGCGTCTCCTCCGAAACGACTGCGTAGCAGCTTTCGAACAGCCTGCTTCCCCGGTGGGCGGCATCATGCCTTCATCTCTTTCTTGAGTTCTCGCCAAAAGCGCCAGTCCGTTCCCCGCGCGATGATCTTTGCCGGGCTCGACTTGATCATGCCAGCCTCGTTGAGGCGCAACGCATAAAAGCGCACGGTATCCTCGGCGTCGAAGTCCCGCCAGCGGCCGTAGGGCACGCTCTTCATGGCCTGGAGCGCGTAGTCGTAGTTCTTCGTGAATCCGCGCTCGACGAGAGTCCGGGCAGCGCGCTCGGGCTGGTCGGCGCAAATCTGGTCCGCCTTGAGGATGGCCCGGATCGCGCGTTTGGTGGCAACGGGGTGCTTCTGGACGAACTGCCGGTTCCCGGCCACCAGACAACAGAAGTACTGCGACCAGGGCCGATCCACGGCGCTGTTGACTACCACATGCCCGATCTTCTTCGCGCGGAGCTCTTGAGGGTCAGGCGGAAACCCCATATAGCCGTCGATCTTCCCTTCGGCAAGCAGCCGCTTCGCCTCTGCCGGCGGCCGTTCGATGAAGTCGACATCCTTCCCCGCGCGGAGCCCCACGTATGCCAGCATGGCGGTGAGGAATACGTGGGGACTCGATCCGAACGCCGGTACTGCGACGGTCTTCCCGCGGAGGTCCCGGATGGCGCGGACGCGATCGGTGCCGAAGAGTTCGAAGCATCCCGCGTGCACTCCGGCGAGGAGCACGAGCGGAGTGCCGAGGTCGATCTGGACCACCGACGGGGCGATGAACCCCTGACTGATATCGAGTTCTCCTGAGCCCAGGCGCCCGTACGCGGCGATGCCCTCCTCCGGAAACTCCAGGTACTGGACGTCCGTGAATCCTTCGGCACGAAGCAATCCCTCTGCCACGTACTGAGGCGCCAGGCACAGGCTGGGAAACTTGAGGAGCCGCAGCCGGGTCGTCTCCGGCGGCGGTTCAGCCGCCGCGCTTGCCGGCCGCAACCCCAGGACCGCGCCCGTTCCTGCAAGAGCGGCGGACCCAAGAAACGCCCTGCGGTCCGATCGAATTCCCGTGCTCATGTATCTCCTTCCCGGCCATTCCGTGCGCCGACGGCGTCAAGCCTTCAACTCTTTCCTGAGCTCTTTCCAGAAACGCCAATCCCCCCCCTGCGCGATGATCTTTGCCGGGCTCGACTTGATTATCCCGGCGTCGTGCAGGCGCAGCGCGTAGAAGCGCATCGTATCCACGGGGTCGCATTCTCTCCATTTGCCGTAGGGAATATCCTTGAGCGCTTGCAGGGCGTAGTCGTACCGCGGCGTGAAGCCCTTGTCGACTATCGATCGAGCAGCGACCTCCGGCTGGAGGGCACAGATGTCGGCAGCCTTGAGGATGGCCCGTAGCGCCCGCTTGGTGGCGACCGGGTGCTTTTGAACGAATCCACGATTCCCGATTGCCATGCAACAGAAGTACTGCGACCAGGGCCGGTCCACTGCGCTGTTGACGATCACGTGGCCGATCCTTCTTGCTCGCAACTCCTGTGACGCCGGAGGAAGCGCCAGGAGCCCGTCGATCGTGCCGTCCGCGAGGAGCTGCATCGCGGTCGATGGCGCATGGAAGACCCAGCGCACGTCCCTGGCGGGGTCCACGCCGACGTAGGCGAGCATGCTCGACAGGAAAACCTGTTCCGTCGATCCCATCGCCGGTATCGCCACGGTTCTCCCCTTCAGGTCGCGGACCGAGCGAATCCGCTCCGTCGCGAAGACTTCGAGGCACCCGATGTGAACACCGGCGAGGACAAGGACAGGATCGCCGGCGTCGACATGGACGACGGTAGGAGCGGCGAAGAACAACGTGATGTCGGCCTGACCCGCGATCAGCGCCTTCACCTTGGCGGCGGTGGATTCCACTTTGACGTATTGCACGTCGGTGAACCCCTCGGTCTTCAGGAGCTCCCCGGCGACGTATTCGGGCGCCACGCAGACCGCCGGCAGCCGAATCAGGCGAAGACGCGTTGTCTCCGGCGGTGGCTCGGCGACAGCGAATCCGGGTCGAACTCCCAGCACGGCAGCCGCTCCCGAGAGCGCGGTGCCCAGAAATTCTCTACGGCTCCAACGGTCCTCGTTATTCATCGATACTCATCACAAGCCATCGGCGTTCATGCACGCGGAGTCGCCACGCGCGCACGGCGCATCAGGCTTTCAACTCTTTCCTGAGCTCTTTCCAGAAACGCCAATCGGCCCCCTGGTTGATGATCTTCGCCGGGCTCGACTTGATCATCCCGACTTCGCGCAGCCGCAGGGAATAGAACTGCACGGTGTCCTCTGGATCGAGCTCGCGCCAGCGGCCGTACGGCAGCTCCTTGATGGCCTGCAGGGCATAGTCGTAGCTCTTCGCCCGGCCCCACGCGACGGCTGCTCTGGCGGCTCTCTCGGGATCCGCGACGCAGAGATCGGCCGCTTTCAGGATGGCACGCAGCGCACGCTTCGTGGCCACCGGATTCTTTCGCACGAAGTCCCTGTTGCCGAACAGCATGCAGCAGAAGTACTGGGACCACGGCCGGTCTACGGCGCTGTTGACGACGACGCGCCCGATTTTCTTCGCGCGGAATTCCTGCGGGTTCGTCGGGAAGCCGAGGTAGGCGTCTATCCGGCCTTCCGCGAGAAGCTTCATCGATTCATCGGCGGAATGGTTGACCCAGTTGATGTCCTTGCGCGGGTCGAGGCCCACGTACGCCGCCATGCTCGCGAGAAACGCGTAGGGGCTGGGATCCAGCTCGGGAACGGCGACCGTGCGTCCCTTCAAGTCCCGGATCCCGCGGATCTGCTCGCTACCCAGCAGCTCGAAACAGCCGACATGTTCTCCCGCCAGCATGACGATCGGATCGCCCGCCTCGATCCGCAGGATCACCGGCGCCGCAAAGTGCCCGCCGATGTCCGCCGCCCCGGAGGCGAGGGCCCGCTCCACTCCCCGCGTTCCGCCCTCCGTCGGCAGATACTGGACGTGCGTGAAGCCCTCGGCACGAAGCAGCGTATCGGCGACCCATTCCGGACTGCGGCAGGTGCTGGGGGAGATGGGAATCCGCAGGCGCGTCGTCTCCGGCGGCGGTTCGGCCGCTGCCGGTGCATATCGAAGTCCCAGCAAGGCCGAAGTACCTGCAAGGCCTACGGCGTTCAGGAATTCACGCCGGCGCCACCCTTTGCCTTCCCCGTTGCGCATCGATCGCTCCCTGATGCTGTGCCCGGAAAACGCGGCCCGGTCAGTGCAGTCTAGCACTGCGGGGCGTGGCGCCACGACCGATTGCCGCCAACTCCCAGGCCTTTGCCGCTCCCACGAGCGCCTCGAAGGCGCCGCCGCTTTCCAGCAGCGCGCGCTTCGCCTTCGCATCGAGCGGCTGCTCGATGCCGGCATCGTCGAGCGGCATCTTGTCCTCACGGACCGCTTTCATGAGGCGCTGTATCTCACCTGCGGCGTGCGCCGGCGTCTGCAACAGCACGAGCCGCTTCATGCCCTCCGGATTGCTGGGCACGTGGCAGCTGTCGCATTGCGCGTCGCGCATCCTGAGCGCCAGCGCCTTGTAGGCGGTATCGAGCTTCAACAGATACGGATTGTCCATGCGGAACAGCCCGTCAAAGAGCGTTACCTGAGGCTGTACGCGGCCTGCCGCATCGGTCCACATCCACTTGTCGTCGAACTTTGCCTGTTGCACGGGCCCGGAGCTGACGATGGGCGGTGTCGTCCCGCGATCGGTGAACTGCGCGACTTTTACCTTGATCGTCCCGGGATCGATCCAGAAGAGGATCGAGTTCGCCTTCTGATACGCGCTCCACTTCGCCTCGTCGTGCCAGAACGGGTACGGAAACTGGCCCGGCGCGAGCCGGTTGCGAAACGCGGTTTCCATGCGCATCAGGAAGAGATTCTCCCGCGCGTCGTACTCGACGGTGTGCCGGCCGTTGAACATGAACAGCGGCACGTACAGGCCGGCGAGCACATCGGGGGCGAACTGGGTGAGCGTGGTTTCCTTGAGGACCGTCCCGGGATCCTTGTGCACCCTCCCCCAAAGCACGCGCGGAGCGAGATCGCGCCTCAGCACCGAATCCTGAAACAAGCCTTGCCGGCAGCGATCGAACGCCGCCTGGTCGCCGGGTTCCGCTGGCGGACACAGGCGGGAGAGCTCCGCGGCGAGGTCCGCCGCAAGCCGCTCGAGCTGCGGCAGCAGCCCGAGCGGGTCCCTCTCGGCCCCGTGTGCGGCTCCGCCGATCAATCCGACCAGAATCAGGACGATGACGCGCATGTGCACGCTCCTCGCTCGCATCGCCGTCTCAGCGCGCCGCATCCGCGGTCTGTCGCGTGGGTTTCAGGTAGTTGCGCACCAGGTGATCCGCTATCTTCCTGCCCATGGTTTCCCCGACCTCGGTCGAATTGCGGAAATGGATACCACCCCAGACGCGCACCAGGCGATGTTCCTCGCCCATTTGCGCCACACTGGAGAACGTCCGCTGCTTCGACGGATCGACGATGTCGGTAACAGTGAAGGTCAACGCTCCGGTGCCGAAGACCGATTCCAGCACTCCCGCCGCGGCGCCGACGTTGATGCCGGCCTGCGATGGGTACTCCGGATGCATCGGGGTCGCGTTCAGCGGCGTCCATCCGGCGTCGCGCTCCGTAGCGGCATTGTTGTCCAGGTCGCCGTTGCGGACCGCCGTAACCGGCCGCCAGAAGTTGTAGTGAAACTTCGCGTCCCAGTCGATGATGAAGCAGTTCGCCAGCCCCATCGAAAGCAGGGCGTAGAGCCGCGCGTTCTCGGCGACACCCAGGCCCTTTGCATCGGAGAGTTGCCGGGCCGCCTGATACCACGCCGGTCCCAGGTTGGTCTGCGTCCAGAAATTCACGGCAGCGGTCTGTTCGGGCGTCCGCTTCGCGCTCTTCGCGGCGCCGAAGTCCTTGGTCTCGTTATAGTCGCGTGCATAGAGCGCGCTCGAGAGCGCCGGTGGCGGCACGGGGCGGAACTGGTCCGCACGGTCGAGGCCCCAGGGCTTCGCCTGTGCGTACTGCGGGAAGAGCGGCGGCGCGGTCGGTATCCAGACCCCGGGGGTGGTCACCGGACGGTAGGTATCGGGCGCGCTCGTCGCGTCGTTCGAGCGGTCGGCGTACACGGCTTCTGCGATTCTCTCGCCGAGCGCGATGCCTTCGGACCTGGGCTGTCCCTCGGGAATCCCCTTGAGTGAAGCCGCGTAGGCCTCGTCGATCTTCGCCTTCTGCCCGGGATAGAGTCGCACGAGCATTTCGCGCGCCGCGGCCGCTGCGGCAGCCTCGGCCGAAGCCCGGGACGCGACTGGTCCCGTAGCCACATAGCGGGTGTAGCGGCCCTGAACGCCGTTCACCGCATCGGCCATCGCGACATGCATCATCGCCAGACTGCGGGTCCAGGGATTCCCGGCGACATTGGCAGTCTTCATGACTTCAAGCGCCGTGTGGTTCCAGTCGGTGATGACGTCGGCCTGGGCGGCCGGCGCGCTCGCGAGCAGCGCGAGCCCGATGATTGCCGAGTGAAGAGTTTTCATTGACAGGCTCCTTGACAGGTTGAATTCCATTACCCGATTGCGACGGGTCCATTGGACTCGCAATCACCGGTATGGATAAATCACCCTGAAGGATGGCTCGCACGCTGCGCGCGTCGCAGCGCGCGCAGCGCAGCATCTTGAAAGACTTCACTTATCCGGCCGGCAGGACGCCGGCCGGGCACCTACCAAAGGTCCCGGGACTTAAGTATCGGGCGGGAAGGTGCGGTCAGACTGCAGTGCTTCAGATGTTCGCTTCCAGTATGTACAGCCCGCCCGCGAACCGGTCCACCGCGTACACCACCCCGCGCTCGTCCACCCAGACGTCGTTGATCTGGATCGCGCCGACGCGCGACATCGGGGGAGCGCCGGGCACGAAGTAGGCGATCTCCTTCGGCTGGTAGGGATTGGACACGTCGAACGCCCGCACGCCGCCGCCGAAATAGGTGGCGAATATGGTGGTATCCGAGCGGTAGGAGCACGGTCCCGGCTGGTTCTCGTGCATGTTGTGCGAGCCGTAGCGGCCGCCGCGCTTGCCGAACACGTCCTTATCCGGCAGCGGGAAGGTCGCCACGGGAACGAGGTTGGATTCCGTGCGCGCGTCCACGACCCAGGTCGGCTTGGGCCAGTCGGCGAGCGCGTCCCTCACGCACTCGTCGCTGATGATCAGGAAGCCGCTGCTGAAGAGCGGCAGCACCGTGTGCGTGAAGCCGTTGTAGGGCGGCGAGTACTGCAGGTGCCCCACCGGCTTCGGATGCGCCTTGTCGGCGATGTCCAGTATCCACGCGCCGCCGTCGATATACGCCACGTAGGCCCGGTCCGGCTTTTGCGGGTAGACGGCGCAGTTGTGCGGCCGATAGCCGCCGTCGAACTTCGGGTGGCGCGGCGGCGGCGGCGCCGAATCGCCCTTGCGCGTCCCCGGGTACCACCAGCGTCCGACTTCCTGCGGCTTCGAAGGCTTACGTATGTCTATGATCTGGTAGAACTGATCGTCGTTCTTGTGCGTGGGCTCGAAATCGGCGGACCCGGAGGTGAGGTGCACGTACTCGCCGTCCACGAAGAACACGCAGTGCGCCCCGCGCGAGGACGGCCCCGAGGTGTCGTAGTGCGTGATCAGCTTCGGCTGCTCGGGCTTGCTCACGTCGAAAAGATCGAAGCCCGCGGGCTTCTGTCCCCATTGCCTGGTCTGGTAGGCCACCGCCATGATGTCGCCCACCACGTCGAGCGAGTTGGAACGCACGTCCGCGTGCGGCAAGTCGGTCTGAACGATCATCCTGGGATTCTTCAGATCGGTGACGTCCAGCGCCGTGAAGTTCTTGGGCGCCGACTCGTGGGCAAGCCACATGATCCGCCGGCCGTCCTTCGTCGCCTGGATATTGATCCCCTCCCCGACGCCGCCGAAACCGGCGAGCTCGTGGTGAGCGATGAGCTTCATGTTGAGCGCCAGTGTCTGGCTCGCCTGCGCACCCGGCCTCATGCCTTCTGCTGCCATCTAGCTTCCTTTCCCGATAGTGCGCCGCCGCGGTTTTGCCCCCTTCAAGCCGGCGCGTTGTCTCAAGACCGCGTGTATGGCCGCGGTATCTTCCATGCCCCAGCCCTGCTTGAGGGCGGCCGTATAGTACGGCAGGCTCGCCTCGAACAGCGGCGTCGGTATGCGCAAGCCCCTGCAGTACGCCCTGATGATATCGATGTCCTTCTGATAGATCTTCGATTTCATGTGCGCCGGCAGGTAATGCCCCGCCACCATGAGCGGACCGCGCACCTGGAACATGCGCGAAGAGCCGGCGCCATCGCCGATCACGCGGTACAGCAGCCCGAGGTCGAGCCCGGCCTTCTCGCCCACCACCATCGCCTCGGCAGTGGACAGGTTGTGTATCGTGACGAGCAGGTTGGCGACGAACTTGAGCTTCGATCCCACGCCGAACTCGCCGCAATAGTAGGTCGATCGCGAGAACCCGTCGAGCACCGCCCTGCACCGGTTGAAAGCCCGGCGGTCGCCGCTCGCGTAGATCGCGATATCCCCGGCCGCGGCCTGCGCGCCGGTGCCGCTGATCGGGCAGTCGAGCATGAGAACCTTGCGCCGCGCCAGCCCGCGCCGCAGCTTCTCCTTCAATTCGAGCGTCATCGTGCTCGCTTCGATCACGATAGCTCCCGGCCGGGCGCCCGCCGCGATGCCCTCCTTGCCGAAGTACGCTTCCTCCATCGCCGCGGGCGAAGGCAGTGACGTGATAAGAATCGGTGCCCGCGCGGCGACTTCCGCACAGGAACCCGCGGGCTTCCCTCCCGCCTTCGCGAAAGCTCTGACCGCGGCCGGCGCAGGATCGTATCCAATGACCCGGTAGCCCGCGCGCAGCAGGTGCCGGGCAAAAGCGCCGCCCATGATGCCGAGGCCGATCTGCCCTACCGTTCCCTTGCTTTTCCGCTTGCGAGCCACGGATCACTGGTCACTGGTCACTGGTCACTGGTCACTGCAGTTTGGCTCGGATGCTAGCACGCATTTGGAAATAATCTTTTTCCGCCGGTATTCTTGCCCGCCTTCGGTCAAGCTGATAAATTCCATGCCGCTTCGTCCCTTTTGACTACCGTCGGCCCGGCAGTTCCAGGCAGCGTCCCTACCCTCACGCGAGGAACATGAAACAGATCAGCGTCGGCATCATCGGCACCGGCTGGTGCGGGGGCATACGCGCGGAGACCTGCGCGGCAAACCCCGTAGTAAAGGAGCTGCACATCGCCGAAACGCGCCCGGAGCGGCTTGCTGAAGTTGCGAAGGCCTGTGCGCCGCGCACCGCCACGGCGGACTACCGCGAGCTGCTCGAGGTCGACGGCCTGGACGCGGTGATGATCTCGGCGACGCCGGAAACGACGCACTATCCTATGGCTCGCGACAGCCTGCGCGCCGGCAAGCACGTCTTTCTGGAAAAACCGATCGCGATCGAGCTGCACGAGGCGGACGAGCTGATCGCGCTCGCGCGCGGGAACGGGCTCAAGTTCACGATCGGCTACTCGCAGCGCTTCAATCCCAAGTTCGCCTACGTGCGCAAGGCCGTCGCCGACGGCTCCATCGGCCGCCCGGTGAGCGTCCTGGTGAGCCGGCATATCACGCGCAGCCTGGGCAAGAAGATCACGGGGCGGGGCAAGCTCTCCCCCGCCGCCATGGAATCGACCCACGACCTCGATTTCGTCCTGTGGTGCCTGGAGCCCGCGAAGCCCGTGCGGGTCTATTCGCAGGTGAACTACGGCGCGATGAAGGAATCGACGGGCGGCGACGTCCCCGACAACCAGTGGATCACGGTTACCATGGACAACGGGCTCTCGTTCGTAGTCGGCGGCGGCTGGAGCCTGCCGCCGGGCTACCCGAATTTCTCCATGACGTGGATCGAGATGATAGGAACCGAGGGCTCGGTGTTCGTCGATGACAGCCACCGCGACGTCGTGCTGAACACCATGAAGGACGGCATGCGGCTGCCGCTCTCCTCCATGCCCGGGGAATTCGTCGAGCACTCCTATGCGGGACCGATGAAGGCGGAGACGGTCCATTTCCTCGAGGCCGTCGCCTGCGACCGGCCGGTCCTCGTCACCCCCGAGCAGGCGCGCGCGGTGATGGAGCTTTACATCGCCGCCGATCTCTCGGCGGAGCGCAACGAGCCGGTGAACCTGCCGCTGCCGGAGTCACGCGCGTGACGGGTCAGGCGTCAGGGGTCAGGCGTGATGGCTCGAAGCCTGATCGTTGCCGTCGGCGTTCATCGGCGTTCATCGGCGGTTAAATCTCATGCCCAAGAAACAAGCAAAACGCATAGGCCTCGCCATCGTCGGGGCCGGCCGCGTCGGCCTCATACGCGGCGAGCTGGCGGCGCGCCATCCCCAGGTGGACTGGATAGGCATCGCGGAGATCAATCCCGAGCGCGGGGAGATCGTGCGCGAGAAATGCGGCGCGGATTTCCTTACCACCGATTTCCGGGAGCTCCTCTCGCGCCCGGAAGTGAACGCCGTGATCGTCGCCACCGACGAGCACCTGCACGTGGATCCGGTCGTGTTCGCTTCCGGGCGCAAGCTGCCGCTCCTGATCGAGAAGCCGCTGGCGACCGATCTCGCCGAGTCCGCCGCCACCCTTGCCGCCGTGGAGAAAGCCGGCGCCGATGCGGTCATCGGCTACACGCAGCGCTTCCGCCGCCGCTGGCTCGTCGCCAAGGAGAAGCTGCGCTCCGGTGCGCTGGGCGAGGTGACGATGGTCACTACGCGCGCCTTCATGAATCGGCTGGTCGCGATAGACAACTACAAGCGCAGCGACAACCGGGCGGAAGTGACGCCCATGGTGATCTCGGGCACGCACGCGCTCGATATCGTGATGTGGTTCATGGAGGCGAAGAAGCCGGTGGAAGTCTATGCGCGCTCCGTCAACAAGACGCTCGGCCCGACCTGGCAGGGCGTGGACGGCACGGCCTATACGATCACGTTCGACGACGGCGCGGTCTACCACGGCGTGATCTCGTGGGCGCTGCCGGAGGTCTGGCCCGGCGCGGTCTACAGCCTCGAAGTCGGCGCGGTCGGCACCGAAGGGGTGCTCACCATAGACGACACCCACCGCGACATCATCCTCGCGACCAACCTGATTCAGGCCGAGGGCTACGCCCCGGACAAGCGCCGCCACGTCGATTTCCTCACCAGCTACCCGGTCGGCGACATGGCGTTGGGCGAGCTGCGCGGTCCCATGCGCGAAGAAACCAATTCGTGGCTGAACCGGGTGTCCCTGGGCGTACCGACCCAGCACGCGACGGCCCGCGAAGGGCACAACCGGCTGATGCTGACGAAGGCGATAGATCTGTCCGCGCGTCTGAAGCGCCCCCTGCCCCTGCCGCTTACCCCGGAAGACGAACAGCGGGCATTGGCGCAAACGGTCGCGAGCGGATAGCGGCCGGCAGCGCACGGTCCAAAGAACGGCCGGCACACAATGAAGGAGGAGAAGACCATGAGAGCTCGGCGTTTCGTACTGCTTGGACTGCTGGCCGCGTTATCGCCTGCGGCGGCGATCGCGGCACAGGGCAAGGACGACTACCCCAGCCGGCCGGTGCGCATGATCGTGCCGTTCGCGCCGGGCGGGGCATCCGATACCGTCGCGCGCATCATCCAGCCGCCGATGGCCGATCTCCTGAAGCAGCAGGTGGTCGTGGACAATCGCGGCGGCGCCGCCGGCAACATCGGCGTGGAAGTCTCCGTCCGCGCCAATCCCGACGGCTACAACTTCCTGCTCGGGAACGTCGGCACGATGGCGATCAACCCGGTGTTCTACCTGAAATTTCCCTACAAGCCCCTGAAGGACCTCATTCCGGTCACGCAGATCGTGGACGTTCCCGGCTGCCTCGTGGTCCATCCTTCCCTGCCCGCGAAGAACGTCAAGGAGCTGATCGCCCACATGAAGGCGAACCCGGGCAAGCTGAACTACGGGGCGCCCGCGCCGAGCAGCGCCAACGCGCTCGAGATGCACATGTTCCTCGCCGCCACCGGGACCAACGCGGTGCAGATCGCCTACAAGGGAGGCGCCGGGCCGGCGATGATCGGCCTGCTGGGCAACGAAGTGCAGATGATGTTCGTGACGTTCTCCTCCGCCATCGGCTTCGTGAAGCCGGGCCGGGTCAGGATGCTCGCCGTCATCTCGCCGGAGCGCAATCCCGCCCTGCCCGAAATCCCGACGATGCGCGAGCAGGGGCTCAACATGACGGTCGGCTCCTGGCAGGGATTGTTTCTGCCGAAGGGTACTGCTAAGCCCATCGTGGACAAGCTCTATCGCGTCGGCGTCGACATGATGAAGGATCCCCAGGTCGTGAAGCGCATGGGTGAAACCGGGATCACGATCGTCACCAGCAAGAGCCCGGCGGAATTCACGGACTTCGTAAAAGCGGAGACCGACCGCTTCGGAAAAGCGATCAAAGACGGCAACATCCCTACGGAATGAGGCGCCGTTTCCCTGCCATAGTGGCGCTTCCAGGCGTACCGGGCATGAGCTGGAGCGCGTGCGCGTGCCTGATCGGAGCAGCCCTGGTTTCCGGGGCTGCGTATGCCGCCCCGGCCGCGCCAGCGAAGGCCGACGACTACCCTTCGCGCCCGGTCCGCTACATGGTGCCGTTCGCGCCGGGCGGCGCGGCGGATTTCGTCGCCCGCCTCATGCAGCCCCGGCTGTCTGAATTTCTCGGCCAGCAGGTGGTGATCGACAACCGCGCCGGCGCAGCCGGCAATGTCGGCATGGAAGTCGTGGCGCGGTCGAGCCCGGACGGGTACACGATCATGCTGGGCAGCGTGGGCCTCGTCGCGATCAACCCGGTCGTATTTCCGAAATTCCCGGTGATCCCGCTTCGCGATTTCATAGGTATCATGCAGATTACCGATGTGCCGGGCGCGCTGGTGGTGCACCCCTCGGTCCCGGTGAAGTCGGCGAGCGAGTTCGTCGCCTATCTCAAGGCGAATCCGGGCAAGCTGAACTACGGCTCGCCGGGCGCGGGCAGCGCCAACCGGCTGGAAATGGAGATGTTCCGCATCATCACCGGCACGCAGATGACCCACGTGCCGTACAAGGGCGGGGCCGGCCAGGCGGTCACGGCGCTCCTGGGCAACGAAGTGCAGACGATGTTCGTGACGTTCACGTCGGTGGTGAGCTTCGTCAAGCAGGGACGGCTGCGCATGCTGGGCGTGGTATCGCCGGAGCGCAACCCGGTGCTGCCGGACGTCCCGGCGATGCCGGAGCTGGGATTCCCGAAGCTGACGAGCGGGACCTGGCAGGGCCTGTTCGTACCCAGTGGCACGCCGGAGCCGGTGCTGAAAAAGCTGCTCGCCGCGGGCACGCGCACCATGGAACACCCGGAGGTGGTGAAGCGCCTCGCCGAGAGCGGCGCGCGCGTCGTCATCAGCAAGTCACCCGCAGCTTTCAGGGAGTACTGGAAGTCCGAATACGAGCGATTCGCGAAAGTGGTCAGGGACGCTAAGATAGAAACGGAATGAAATTACCCACACGGAGATAAAGATGGCGAACTTCGGCATTGCAGGTCTGGACTGGCAGCAGCGGGTCAACTGGGAGCGGCTGCGCAACTACCGCCTGGAGCGGGCGCGCGAGCGGATGAAGGCGCATGGCCTGGGCGCGCTGCTGCTCATGTACGACGAGAACGTACGCTACGTGACCGGGACGCTCACGCCGGGCTGGAACCGCCTGAAGCCCGGGCTGCGCTACGCCATGCTGTGCGGCGACGACAAGCCGGTCCTGTTCGAGCAGGGCGACCTGGGCTTCCAGATCGAGCGCCATTCACCGTGGATCCCCAAGGAAAACGTGCGCTATTCCTACGCCTGGATCAAGGGAGCGGCAGGTCCCGCCTCCAGCCAGCAGGTGAAGAAATTCACCAACGCGGTAAAGCAGGAAATGAAGAAATCCGGTGTCGAGGGCGCCAAGCTCGGCGTGGATTTCATCGACATCAACATGCTGAAGGTGTTCGCGGACGAGAAGATCGACTGGACCGACGGCATGACGGCGATGATGGAGGCGCGCGCGGTCAAGAACGTCGACGAGCAGGAATGCCTGCGCATGGTCGGCGCGATCGGCGACGGAGCTCATTGGGAGTTCATGAAGGCGCTCAAGCCGGGCATCACCGAGAACAAGCTGACGGCGCACATCATGGAGTATCTTTACTCCATCCCGGGCATGGAAGACGTCGAGGACGTGATCGTGTCCTCCGGCCCGAACACATGGCCGAACTGGCGCAATTTCTCCGACCGCATCGTCAAGCCGGGCGACATCGTGTTCATGGATCTCGCCGCGCTCACGTGGAACGGCTACAAGTCGTGCTACTACCGCACCTATTGCGCCGGCAAGGAGCCGACCAAGGACCAGAAAGAGGTATACGCAACGGCATTGAAGTGGCTCTACGACTCCATCAAGGCGGTCAAGGTAGGCGCCACGACCAAGGAAATCGCGGAGAAGTGGCCGTCGGCTAAGGACGCCTGGGGCTACGCCGAGGAAGACCAGGCCGCCGCCAACCTGTGGGGCCACGGGCTGGGGCTCGCCCAGTACGACCAGCCGGTCATCTCGCGCATCTGGTCGCTCGATCACCCGATCGAGATCAAGGAGGGCATGGTGTTCGCGCTCGAAACGCAGCACGGCAGGAAGTTCGAGTGGGGCGTACGCATCGAGGAGATGCTGATCGTGCACAAGGACAAGGTGGAGATCATCTCCAACTTCCCGGTCGAGCAGATCACCGTCGTCGATCCGATGCCGGGGTATTCGAGCCTCGCGGGGCGATAAGCTGATCCCTCGATGAGTCATCACGTAGTTCCACTTTCCGCGCCGGAAGCGGCGGACGCCGCCCGCGTCGGTCCCAAGGCGGCGAACCTCGCGGCGCTGGGGCGGGCGGGGCTGCCGATCCCGGACGGGTTCTGCCTGGAGGCGGACGCCTATCGCCATCAGATAGCCGCGCTCGGGCTGGCGGAAACTGCGCGCAACGTCTTCGCCGTCGAGGGATTCCAGGCCAGGCGTCACGCGCTCGACATGAAGTTGAAGCTGATGGACGAGCCGGTGGCGCCGCACTTGAAGGACTCCCTGCTCGCCGCGCGGTCGGCTCTCATGGAGCGGAATCCCGACGCACCCGTGGTGGTGCGCTCCTCCGCCCTCGTGGAGGATCGAAAGGGCTCCAGCTTCGCGGGGCAGTTCGAGAGCTACCTGCAGCTGGACGGGGAAGACGAGTTCCTCACCGCCGTGCGCGCCTGCTGGGCGGCGTTGTGGTCTACCCGCGCCCTGCGCTATATGGCCACGCACGATCTCGATCCCGCCGATACGGCCATGGCGGTGCTGGTGCAGCCCCTCGTCGCCGCCAGGACCGCGGGCGGCGCGCTCTCCCGCACTTCGGAGAACGAAGTACTCATCAATGCCACCTGGGGCCTCGGCTCGTCGATCGCCCAGGGCGAGGTGGCGCCCGACCGCTACGTGCTGTCCCGTAACGGAACGATGCGCGAGGCCGTCACGGGCTTCAAGCAGTTGACGCATGCCGCAAGCTGCGCCCACCTGCGCAAGCCGGCCCCTGCCCGTCCGCGCGCGGGCGCGCCCTGCCTCACCGTGGCGCAGGCTGCCGAGTTGAGCGTCCTGGTGCAGCGCGCCGAAACGATGATGGGCATGCCGGTCGAGGTGGAATGGGCAATGGACGACGCCGGATTCAAGCTGCTGCAGGCGCGGCCACTCGCCCTCCAGCCCGCTCCCGTGGTCGACGAGCAGTGGCGCCGGCATCCCCGTATCAACGGCCAGCCCGCGGGCGTGGGCTGGGCCACCGGGCGCGCCTGCGTGGTGAACTGCGAATGCGAGTTGATTCGCGTCGCGCCCGGCGACGTGCTCGTGACCCGGATGGCCGGTCCGGCGCTCTCCCAGATCCTCCAGCGCGTCGCTGGCGTGGTGGCGGAACTGGGCGGCAGCACCTCCCACCTCGCCTCCCTCGCGCGCGAGCGCGGCATACCCATGGTGCTGGGCGCGTTCGATGCCACGCACCGTATACCGGATGGGTCGCTGGTGGCAGTGGATGGGGTCGCGGGCGTCGTTCGCTGGCAGGCAGCGACCTAGAGACTAAGGAACGACAGTGACGCGACCAAAGATCTACATCACCCAGCCCGTCGCCGCCAGCGCGATCGAGCGCCTGCGTGCCATCGCCGATGTCGAGGTCAATCCCGACACGCTGCACAAGGTCACCAAGGACGAGCTGCTGGCGAGAATACCGCAGCTCGATATCCTGTACTGCCTGCTCCACGACAGGATAGACCGCGACATCATCGCGGCGGGAACGCGCCTGCGCATGATCGCGCCCATGAAGATCACGCCCTCCGACATCGACGTCGACGCAGCGACGGCGCGGCGCCTGCCGGTGACGGTGATCGCGCCCATCGTGACCGAGGCGACCGCGGACATACACTTCGCGCTGATCCTCGCCGTCGCCCGGCGCGTCGTCGAGGGCGACCAGCTGGTGCGCGCGGGCGTATTTCCCGGAGCGCAGTCGGCGCACCTCCTGGGATCGTGGGTACACGGCAGGACGATAGGCCTCATCGGGGGAGGCGGAAGGATAGGCAAGGCTGTGGCGAAGCGGGCGCAGGGCTTCTCCATGCGCACCATTTACTGGACGCCGCGCCGCAAGCCCGAAGCCGAGGAACGCACCGCCGGCCTGACTTACGTGCCCTACGATCAGCTGCTGGCCGAGTCCGACTTCGTCTCCGTGCACGCCCCGCTCAACGCGGAGACGCGCCACCTGGTCGGCGAGCGCGAGCTGCGTCTCATGAAGCCCACCGCCTACCTCGTCAACAGCGCGCGCGGCCCGGTGGTGGACGAAAAGGCCCTGGTTCGCGCCCTCAAGGAGCGCCGTATCGCCGGCGCGGGACTCGACGTCTACGAGAACGAGCCGCTGGTCGAGCCCGAGCTGCTCGCCATGAAGAACGTCGTGCTCACCCCGCACCTCGGCAGCGCCGTGACGGAGCTCCGGGAGTCCATGGCCAACGTCGTCGTGGACAACATCGTGGCGGTGCTGGAGGGCCGCCAGCCGCCGAATTGCTGGAACGTGGAAATCTACAAGTGACTCGTGACCGGTGACCCGTGACTGGTGCCGCGCTGGCATCAGACGAGTCACGTGTCACGAGTCACGCTTTTGGGGATAATGAAGATGGCTGACAAAGCGAAAGTCGTGCTTACTGACTACGTCTGGGAATCCCTGGAGGTCGAGAAGAAAACGCTGGCCGGTATCGCCGAGCTGGTGCCTCTCCAGACGAAAAAGCCCGAGGAGTTTCTGGGCGAAGCCGCGGATTGCGACGCGCTGCTCAATACCTACACCGGTCCCATCACTGCCGAGATCATGGCGAAGATGCCGAAGTGCCGGATCATCGCCCGCTACGGCATCGGCGTGGACACCATAGACCTGGATGCCGCCACGGCCGCCGGCATCATCGTCACCAACAATCCGACCTATTGCATCGAGGAAGTAGCCGAGCACACCATGGCGCTGCTCCTCGCCTGCGCGCGCAAGGTCGCCTTCTACGACCGCCAGGTGCGCGCCGGGACCTGGGCCGTGCCGCCCGGCAAGCCGCTCTTCCGCCTCGACGGCAGCACGCTCGGATTGGTCGGCTTCGGCAACATCGCCCGGCAGGTCGCGGTGCGGGCGGCCGCGTTCGGCATGAAGGTTCTCTACGCCGACCCGTTCGTCAAGGAAGGGCAGTTCAGCGAGCCCGGACGGAAGGTCGAATTGAACGAGCTCTACGAGAGCTCGGATTTCGTGTCCACGCACCCGCCGCTCACGCCGCAGACGCGCGGGATGGTGAACGACGACGCGCTGTCGCGGATGAAGCCGACCGCGTTCCTGATCAATTGCTCCCGCGGCCCTATCGTGGACACCGAGGCGCTGGTGCGGGCGCTGGACGCGAAGAAGATCGCGGGCTGCGCCCTCGATACGACCGATCCGGAGCCCCTGCCGAACCCTCATCCCCTGCGGGCGCGGGAGAACGTCGTCATCAATCCCCACGTCGCCTGGTACAGCGAGAAGGCCATGCTCGGCCTGCAGGCAGGCGCGCCCGGCGAGGTGCGGCGGGTGCTCCGCGGTGAGTGGCCGATAAACGTGGTCAATCGGGCGGTGAAGGGCAAGAACCGGGCGGGACTGTGAAGCGTGACCGGGCGCGTCGAGACGCGGAGCAGGGGCCCCGGTTTCCGGGGATGCGACCGTCGATGACGCGCGGGGCGGCCGACATGATTGGAATGGAATGTCTGATGTCCGATCAGAGGCCGCCGTCCAGTGACCAGCAACCAGTGACGGACAAACGATGACGAGAAACCTCCTGATAGTTACGCTGGCAATCGCCACTCTTGCCTCGATGGTTGTGTCGGCGGCGGAGAATTTCCCGGGCCGGCCGGTGCGCATGGTGGTGCCGTTTCCGCCGGGCTCGGCGAGCGATTTTCTCGCGCGAGTGCTCGGGCAGAAGCTGGGCGAAACCTGGGGTCAGCAGGTCGTGGTGGACAACCGCCCGGGCGCCGGCGGATTGATAGGCGGCACGGTAGTCGCGCGGTCGAACCCGGACGGCTACACGATCGCGCTGATCGGCCAGCCGCACCTCACCGCAGCGCTGCTCGCCAAGGACCCGCCGTGGGACCCGTTCAAGGACTTCGCCCATATCGGCATGGTGGCGACCATGCCCAACGTCGTGACGGTCGGTCCCGGCTTGCCCGTCACCAGCGTCGCCGAGCTGATCACGCAGGTCAAGGCGAAGCCCGGCTACTACAACTTCGGGTCGGCCGGCATCGGCAGCTCGTCGCATCTGGCGGCCGAAATGTTCAATGCCGCGGCGGGGCTCAAGGCCGTGCATATCCCCTTCAAGCTGATCGGGGACATCTTCGCGGAAATGTACGGGGGCCGGCTCCATTACTACCTCTTCCCCGTCCCGGCCGCGATGCCGGCGCTCAAGGACGGGAAGCTGAAGGCGCTGGCCGTGGGCGGTCGCGCACGCGCTCCCGCCCTGCCCGGCGTACCGACGCTGACCGAGTCGGCGCTGCCCGGCTTCACCTCCGAAACCTATTTCGGCCTCCTCGGTCCCGCGGCACTGCCGAAAAACCTGATCGCGCAGATCAATGCCGTCGCCGTGAAGCTCCTGAGGACCGAGGACGTGAAGAACCGCTACCTGCAGCAGGGCGCGGAATCCACCCCGGGCACGCCCGACGAATTCCTCAAGGTCCAGCGCGCGGAATTCCAGCGGGTGGCGAAGATCGTGAAAGAGATAGGGATCAAGCCCCAGTAATGGAACGGCGGTGCAGATACGACGAGGCAATACGGCGAGGCAGATACGGCGGAAGCAATACCGTTGCCTGAATGCGATGCACGTGATGTCGGCCAGTCCATTCGATGCCTGAGCTGAGTTGCCACGACCGCTCTCTCTGAACCGCCTTACCCGAATCGCCCTATCTGGAATCGCCTTATCTGACCCGCTTTTCGAGGAAATATGATCAACGCTGCACTCATAGGCTTGGGCTGGTGGGGCAAGAACCACCTCACCGCGGCGCAGGGGAAGAGCGCCAGGCTGCGCTTCGTCCACGGCGTCAGCAAGGAGATCGACGCCGCGCTGCCGCTCGCGGAGGCGCACGGCTTCACGCTCTCCGACGATCTCGAACGCGCGCTGGCGGATCCACGCGTGCAGGCGGTGGTCCTGGCGACGCCGCATTCGCTGCACACCGACCAGATCGTGCGCGTGGCGCAGGCCGGCAAGCCCGTCTTCTGCGAGAAGCCTTTCGCGCTCAAGCGCGCCGACGCGGAGCGCTCGGTGGCCGCTTGCGCGAAGGCCGGGATCGCGCTCGGCGTCGGCACGAACAAGCGTTTCTGGCCTTCCATGGTCGAGCTGCGGCGCGTGGTCGCGAGCGGCGCGCTCGGGCGCATCATGCTGATCGAGGGGCACTACAGCAACGAGAATTCGGGCATGCACTTTTCCGCATGGCGCGACTCGCCGGACGAGTCCCCGGGCGGCGGCATGACCGGCACCGGCATACACCTCCTCGACGCGTTCGTGAGCATCGGCGGCCCGGTGGCGGAGGTGAACGCGCGGCTCACGACGCACCGGCCTGGTGCCGATCCTCGCGATACGATAGGCGTCAACTTCGAGTTCGCGAGCGGCCTGACCGGCTACTTCGGCGCCGTGCGCGCCTCGCCCATCTACTGGCGCGTGCACGTGTTCGGGGACGAAGGCTCCGCCGAAGCCCTGGGTGAGACGCAGGTCGTGCTGCGTTCGCGCGGCGGGAAGACCGAGGTGCGGGACTTTCCGAAGGTGGACTCGATACTCGCCGAGCTGGAAGCCTTTGCCGATGCCGTCGAAGGGCGCGCGCCCTACCCCATCAGCCCGAAAGAGATCGTGGACGTGGTGGCGGCGTTCGAGGGGATTATCAAGTCGATGGCGACGAGGAAGCCCGTCGCTATTTAGTTTTCACCACAGAGGGCACAGAGTTCACGGCGGGCGAAACCATTTCCCCTCTGTGTTCTCAAGGTCTTCGTAGCCGAATGTTTGCTCTGTAGTCGGACCCCAGGGTTGACTACAGAGAACACAGAGTCCGATAACTACACATTGGGTTCTCTGCGATCTCTGTGGCCGGTTACTGGGGCTGTCAGCGAATAACGTCGCGCGTGGACGTAACGAGCACGCACGTGCAGCCCGTCTCGCCCATGCGTCACCGTATATAACGTCAAACAGGCGGCTCCGGATTGGTTCGCTGGAAAACACCTCCCCCATTTCCGGGGAGTGATGAACAGGCCAAAAAAAACGGGCCGAGCGGCCCGTTCTTTCTTTCGACTGGTCCTGGTCACCGGTCACTGGTCACTGGTCACCGCGCTAAAGCGCCTTTTCCAAGGCATCGCGCTGCGTGTAAAGCTCCTGCGGCATCCGCGACTTCAACTTGTCGTAGAGCTCGGCGTGGTCCTTCACTTCCTTGCGCCACACCGCGGGGTCCACTTTCGTCAGTTCCTCGAAGCGCGCGCGGCTGAAGCTCTCGAGCCCGCTCCACTCCATGTCCTCGTAGCGCGGCTGCAGGCCGAGCGGCGTCTTCACCGCGTCCACCTTGCCCTCGATGCGATCGACGACCCACTTCAGCACGCGCATGTTGTCGCCGAAGCCGGGCCAGAGAAACTCGCCCGTCGCGTCCTGCCGGAACCAGTTCACGCTGAAGATGCGCGGCGGGTGCGCAAGCTTCGCGCCGACGCCCAGCCAGTGGCGGAAATAGTCGCCGTAGTGGTAGCCGCAGAACGGCAGCATCGCGAACGGGTCGCGCCGCACGACGCCCACCTGTCCCACGATCGCGGCGGTCGTTTCCGACGCCATCGTCGAGGCCATGTACACCCCGTGCGTCCAGTCGAACGACTCGGTCACCAGCGGCACGGCGGTCGCGCGCCGCCCGCCGAACAGGAACACGCTGATCGGCACCCCGTCGGGGTTTTCCCAATCCTTGTCCGCGGACGGAATCTGGCTGCAGCTCATGGTGAAGCGCGCGTTGGGATGCGCGGCCTTGCGCCCGCAGCCGGGCGTCCAGGGCTTGCCCTGCCAGTCGGTCAACTCCTGCGGCGGCTGCTTGCTCAGGCCTTCCCACCACACGTCACCGTCCGGCGTCAAGGCGACGTTGGTGAAGATCGTGTCGTGGCCGACGGCCTTCAGGCAATTCGGATTGGTGAACTCGGACGTTCCAGGTGCAACGCCGAACGCGCCGGCCTCCGGATTGATCGCGTACAGTCTGCCGTCCTTGCCCGGCTTGATCCAGGCGATGTCCTCGCCGATCGTCGTGATCTTCCAACCCTTGTCCTGGAACACCTTGGGCGGCACCAGCATGGCGAGATTGGTCTTGCCGCACGCGCTGGGGAAGGCGGCGGCGATGTAATGCTTCTTCTTTTCCGGCGTCTCGATGCCGAGGATCAGCATGTGCTCGGCGAGCCAGCCCTGCTCCTTCGCCATGATGGAGGCGATGCGCAGCGCAAAACACTTCTTGCCGAGCAGCGCGTTGCCACCGTAGCCGCTGCCGAAGGACCAGATCTCCTTGGTCTCCGGGTAATGGACGATGTACTTGTGCTCCTTGTTGCTCGGCCAGCGGACGTCCTTCTCGCCCGCCGCGAGAGGCATGCCGGCCGAGTGCACGCACGGCACGAAATAGCCGTCCTTGCCCAGCACGTCGAGCACCTTGCGCCCGATCCGCGTCATGAGCTTCATGTTGACGACGACGTACGGCGAGTCGGTCAACTCGACGCCGATGTGCGCGATGTGCGACCCGAGCGGCCCCATGCTGAAAGGGATCACGTACATCGTGCGCCCGCGCATGCAACCGTCGAAGAGCTTTCCGAGCGTCCCCCGCATCTCGTCCGGCGCAACCCAGTTGTTGTTGGGGCCGGCGTCCTCCCGGTTGCGGCTGCACACGAAGGTGCGCTCCTCCATGCGCGCGACATCGTCCGGATCGGAGCGCGCGAGAAAGCATCCCGGGCGCTTTTCCTCGTTCAGCTTGATCAGCATGCCGGTGGCGACCATCTCGCTGCACAGGCGGTCGTATTCTTCTTCCGAGCCATCGCACCAGTAGATGCGGTCGGGCTTGGTCAGGCTGGCGATATCGTTTACCCAATCCTTGAGCGCGGCATGGGCAACGGGATATTCGTTGGACGCGGCCACTTGCGCGGCCGTGGCGGGACGATTCATTCAGGTTCCTCTCGGTTACTTCTAAAAACAAAGGCAAAGCCGCAATGTCGCCGCTTTGCCGTTACAAAATTGTACACGAAAACGCCCCGGCCACGCACCGAGCGGACCATCCGCGCCATCAATTCTGATGGAATTTCAGCGAGTGAAATTGCTGCGTCGCAGCGAACGTGCTGCAGTGTGACTTTTACGCCGAGATTGCGAGAAAAATACCCACTTGCATGGAATTTGCTTCTCCCAACCTCCCCTCCGGGGGGAGGAGTGATGTGAAGAAAGTGATGGAAAGAGGTGATGGAAAATGGTGATGGGGTTCTCATCACCTCTCTTCATCACCCGTTCTCATCACCATTAATTCATCACCAGTCTTCAGCGCCGTCATCCATCACGCCCTTCCTTCAAGGGCATGCGGCTCGCGCGCAACACGGGCGCCCACCGCTCGGTCTCTGAGTGTATGCGCGTGGCGAATTGCGAGCGCGTTCCCGCCGCCGGGTCGAGGCCGAGCGCCAGGAGCTGCATGCGCGTGCCATTGTCCGCGATCTGGGCCGCGACCTGCTCGTTCAGCCATGCGGCCGCGGAAGGCGGCATGCGTGCGGGGCCGAACAGGCCGAACCAGGCCTCCACTTCCAGCTCGGGCAGGCCGGTCTCGACGAGAGTCGGCAGCGCCGGCAGGAGCGCGAAACGCTGGCGGCTGGTTATCCCAAGCGCCCTGAATTGACCCGCCGGCACGTAGGGCAGCGCGAGCGGCAACGCCGCGAACACGAGCGAAATCTGTTCCGTCGCGAGCCCGGAGAGTGCCGCGATGCCGCCGTTGTAGGAGACATGCACGATATTCACGCCGGTCGCGCGGCGAAACAACTCACCGGCAAGATGGCCGACGCTGCCGTCTCCCGAAGACCCGTAGTTGACCTCTCCCGGGCGCACCTTGAGCCATTGCACCAGCCTGGAGGCCGTGTCCACCGGCACGCCGGAACCCGCCAGCAGTACGAACGGCATCGCGGCGAGCGGCGCGACCAGAACGAAATCGCGCACCGGCTCGTATTCGACGCCTTGGAAATAGTGCGGATTTATGACCATGGTCGCGTTGCTCGCGAGCAGCAGCGTGTACCCGTCCGGCCGCGCTCGCGCCACCGCCTTCGCGCCCCGGGTAGTGACGCCGCCGGGCTGCCGCTCCAGCACGACCGAATGACGGGATGCGGCTCCTATCGCCTGCCCCGCCAGGCGCGCGAGCGTATCGGAAATGGCAGGCGGCGCGTTCAGCGCGATGAGCTTGTAGGTCTTGGTGATGCGGGTCGTCCCGCGGATGTCGGTGGGTCCGCTGATCGGATAGGGGATCACGATCTTCACGGGCTTCTCGGGGAACGGATCCGCGCCCGCGCGCGGCGCATCCAGCGCGCAGGTCAGCAGCAATATTGCCGCGGCCCACGTGTAGCGTAGCGCAGGCACAACCATTCTAGGGATTGCCGTCCTTCGGCTCGCCGCTGTGCTGCGCGCGCACCTGCGCGATCATCCGCTCGATCTCCTGCTCGACGAGCTGCTTGATCTCCTCGTCCTCCGGGTAGCACAGGAGCCACAGGTCCGGAAACTCGCCGACCACCGAGTTTATCCGACCCAGCACGAGACGGCGCTTGGCGTCCTCCACGGTCTGCTTCAACAGGAACTCGTGTCCGCGCTCCCAGTAGATCGAGAGTGTGTCCACCGTCAGGCTGGTCCGCAGCAGGCGCACGACGAACTCGAACCGGATCGAGTGCATGCCCTTCGAGCGCAAGGGTATGATCCGGTGCGCCGGCAACGGCGCTCCGGCCCGCAATGCCTCGATCTCCTCGCGCGATGGCATAGCTGCTAGCGTAGCCAATCCGGCCGCGGCAGACAAATCTCTCTTTTTGTTAGATTTTTACTTTCCCGCAAGGTATCAGGCCGCTTCACGCTGGAGCATCCCCGCCTCCTTGAGCGCCCACTTGATCGCGTCGAGCTCGCTGCCTGCGGGCTGGCTGGTCGGCCGGCGCACGACCGGCGACTTGACGAGGCCCGCGAGGAACATCGCCATCTTCATCCGGGCGTGCGCGTCCCCGGTCGGCTCGCCGAAGCCGTATACCGCCTGCTTGAGGGGGTTTATCTCGAACTGGAGCTGCATCGCCCGCTTCAGATCGCCGGCCTGCACCGCCTCCCACAAGGCGACGATCTTCTGCGGGATGAACGACGCGAAACCGACCAGCGCGCCATCCACGCCCTGGACCATCGAGGCCAGCAGGTACTCGTCGTGGCAGGTGAGGACGGCCTTCCCGGGCGCCGCCTCGCGGATCGCCTTGATGTCCATGGGATACTTGTTCATGTCGCGCGTGCCGACCTTGAAGGCCTTCACCCAGGGCAGGCGCGCGAGCTGGGCCAGCAGCTCGCACGAGTAGGCGGCGCGGGTCCAGGACGGATATACGTGAACGATGAGGTCGAGACCCGAGGCCTTCCCGATCTCGGTGAAGTGCTCCACCACGTGCTCCGGGCGCATGCCGAAGCGCAGCCACTGGTGCGGCGGCATGACGAGCAGTCCCGCCGCGCCCGCCTTTTTCGCGAGGAGCGCATGCTCGCAGGCTTCGCCGATGCCTTCCACGCATATGCCCGATACGACCGGGATGCGGCCCTTCACCTCGTCGGCGATGATGCGCGTCACTTCCGCGCGCTCTTCGGCGTTCAAGGCAAACACTTCCCCGGTGTGGCCGTTGGGGACGAGCCCGGTAATACCTTTCGTTCCCGCCAGCCATGCCGTAAAACGGCGCAGCTCCGGCTCGTCGATCGTGTGATCCGGCCTGAACGGCACCTGCATCGCCGGGAGTATGCCGCGGTAGGTATGGTCGCTCATCTCTCCTGCCCTCCTCTTCGTTGGGTCGTGACCGGTGACCGGTCGTTACCCGGAGATGATCGACATGTCGTTTCCCGCTGTCAATGCGTCATGCAATCCGGGCCGGTGCCCCCAGCGCAGCCACGTGCGCAAGCGCCTGAAATCCCGCGCGTCCACGTTGTCCTGCACGAGCACGACGTGCCGCGCGAGGCGGCGGCCCTCGGGTTTCAGATTGAGTATCGTCAGGCAGGATGAAACGTAGCTCGTGCCGAGCAGCTCGCACGCGCGCCACGCCCCGCGGCGCGTCTGGAACGAGATCCGCCCTGTCGCCGTGATCTCCAGCGCGACGATGGCCCCTGCAGTACGCAGCGCGGCCTGGGCGAACAGGGACCATCCCAAACCAGCGCCGATCACCGCGGTCAGCCCGAATTTCGACCACGGTGGCAACGCAGCGAACCAGATGGCGGCGGCCGCACCAAAATGGAACAGGCAGAGCGCGATAGCCAGCCTGGCCGATGGCTTGATCCCGATGGACCGCAAAGGCATGCCCTATTAACGCATGACGCCCGTCTCCCGGCTGACAGGAGCCGGAACTGGTTGTCGGCGACCGCCGGCGACAGCCCTGATGATCTCGGCGGCCTCCGCAGCCGCTCGCGCCGGCTGGAATGCCGCGTGACGCGCAGCGAACTGCCGCGCTCCCGCCCTCAACCCGTCGTCCCGCAAGGCCTTCGTGATGCACCCCAGGACCGTCTCGAAGCGTCGGTCCTTGCCGATCAGCGCGCCCGCGCCGCCCGCTTCCACACGCCTGGCGTGCAGGTACTGCTCGACGGTATGCGGCGCCACGAGGAGCGGAACGCCTGCCGCCAGCGCCGCGCACATGACGCCGTGCCCGCCGTACACCAATGCCAGGTCGGCGTCGGGCAGGACGGATTTGAGCTGAACCGGCCGCGATGCGATCTTCAGTGCGCCCGACTCGAGCGCTTTCGTCGCCGCCGGTTGCTTGCCGGGAAGGACGCAGAGCGTCCTCGCCGCCGCGGTCGAGAGCGCCTTCAGGATGCTCGCCGCGCCCGGAACGTCGCCGCGCAGGTAGGCGAAGATGCGGGGCTCTTCGCCCTTCGGCCACGGCGCCGGCTCTCCGGATTCGTACTCGTATATCGGTCCGATGTAGCGCTCGCCCGGGCGCGGGCCGAACGGATCGAGCTCGGGAAATGTCGTGTACATCCGGGCCCCGGTCCGGAACCAGTCGGCCAGGGTATCGAACTCGCGGCTGCTAAACGAACGCAGGATCCGGTTCACGCGCCGCAGGAGCTGCCGCTCCGACCTTCGCAGCCGCTCGTCGGGGATCTGCTCCCATGGGCGGATGGACGGCATGGGTGATGCGAGCGGCGGGATCTCGAAGCCGGTGCCGATCTGGGCTTGCGGCAATGCCAGCACGCGTGCCGCGACGAGCGCGCCCGGGGAATGGTCCGCTACGATCGCGTCGGCGCGGAACATCCGGGCGAGAGTGACCCAGCCGCTGACGAGGCCTCGCGCCGTGGGTTCGTCCGAATAGCCTGCGAGAGCCAGCATCTCGGCGTGGTTGACCGGCGGCGCGGGCGCCCGCTGCCTGCGGTCGAAGATCGGGGCCTGCACGAACGCCAAGCCTCGCGCGCCGAGAACCTCGGCGGCGCCCGTCAAGTCGCGGACGGCAATGAGGACACCGTGACCCGCTGCGCGCAGCCGCTCGGCGACGGCCGCGAGTTGAAGCAGATGTCCGTAGTTCGCGCCCAGCTCCCAGGCGAGGAGTATTCGGCTCACACTGGTCACCGGTCACTGGTCACTGGTCACGCCTTCCCGGTCATCGCTCCCGCCCCGCCTCGTGCGCGATCCGCTGTATCGGGGAGAACAGGTACTCCAGCACGCTGCGGTTGCCGAGGTGGATCTCGGCGTTGACCAGCATCCCCGGAACGAGGCGCAGACGCTGCCCACCGCTTTCCAGCGAGCTGCCGCTCAACTCGATCAGCGCGCGGTAGGCAGCCTGCTGCGGCTGCGCGGACTTCGATGCGGCATTGCTGTCGTTCCGGTCGTGCGTGTCCGCGCTCACCTGGAGCACGATGCCATCCACCATCCCGTATTTCTGGAATGGATAGGCGGCGAGCTTGACGCGCGCCTTCTGCCGCTCCTGCACGAAGCCCGCGTCGGCGTTCGCCACCCAGACCTCCGCCACCAGCGGCTCGTCGTGCGGCACCAGCGTGAGCAATATTGTGCCGGGCGCCACCACCGTCCCCGGCGTGTGGGTCGCGAGGTCCTTCACGACGCCCGCCTGCGGCGCCTTCAGCTCCAGCAGCATGTGGCGGTGCTCCTGCTTTTCCCAGTCCTGAGAGAGTTTCGCTTGGACGGCCTCGGCCTCCACGCGCTCGTTGTGCAGCTCGCGCCGGTAGTTGGAATCGATCTGGGCGATGCGCTTTTCAGTCTGCGCTATGGTGGCCTTGAGGCTCGCCACCGCGTGGCCTTGCGCGAGGAGGTCCTGTTGCGCCTCGACGTGCGAGCGCTGCCGGTCGAGCGCCATCAGCCGGCCGGCGAAGCCCTCCTTCGCGAGCTGGTCCCAGGCGCGCGCCTGCTCGCCGTAGATCGGAGCGGTCTGCTTCAGCTTGCCTTCCACTTCCATGGCGCTCTGGAGGTCCTGGCGCGCCTTGGCCAGCAGCGCCTGTTCCGCGCCCAGCGCATCGAGATACGCCAGACGACGCGCTCGATGCTGCGCCTCGACCTGGGCGTACAGGGAACCGGCGTCTCCGGGTTTGCGCTGCAGCGAAGCGCCGGACAGCTCGGCATCGATGCGCCGCAACTGAAGATCGCGGCGCAAAAGCTCCGCGCGCAGAATACCGCGATCGGCGTCCAGGAGCCGGGTATCCATCCGGGCGAGCACCTGCCCTTCGCGGACGGTGTCGCCCTCCTTCACCAGGATTTCGCGCACTATCCCCGGCTCGGCCGGCTGCACGATCTTGAGAAAGGTCTGCGGCACGAGCTTCCCCTGCGACACGGCCACGATGTCGAGCCTGCCGAAAATCGCCCAGACGATCAGCAGGCCGAACAGCGCGAGCACTGCATAGAGCACCGCGCGCGGCAGCGGGGACGGCGGACGCGCCTGGGCCTTGATCATCTCCGGAGCGAACTCGAGCGCATTCGCCCGATTGCCTCCCCATCGCAGCACGCGTACCGGATTCGCGCTCATGACGGACTCCTTACGAAACAGCTTAGACCCTACTCGAACATCATCCGCTGCTGCCCCACCACGGCCATCCGCGTCTCGTGCGTGCCCAGCGTGATCGCCGCATCGACCTGCAAGCCACGCGGCAATTGGTGCGCGATGAAAACCATCGTCACCCGCCCCCGGAACTGGTTCACCGTGCGTGCGAACTGCTCCGCGGTGGGCGCATCGAGGCCGCTCGTCGCCTCGTCGAAGACCAGCACTCTCGGCCTCTTGAGGAGCGCCCGGGCGATGGCGATGCGCTGCTTCTGGCCGCCCGAGAGTCCCGCGCCGTGCTCGCCGATCTCGGTCTGATAGCCGTTCGGCAGCGCTTCTATCACTTCGTGTATCTCCGCGAGCTTGCACGCCTGAACGATCTGCTCGAAGCCGGCCATCGGGTTGGCCAGCGCCAGGTTGTCGTAGATCCGGCCGCTGAAGAGCACCGTTTCCTGCGGCACGACGCCGAAGTGCTGGCGCAGCTCGTTCGCCGTCATGTGCCGGATGTCGTGGCCGTCCATCAGGATGCTGCCATCGCCCGGCTGATAGAAGCCCTGGAGGAGTTTCGCGAGCGTGCTCTTGCCGCAACCGGACGGCCCCATCAGCGCCACGCAATGGCCTGGCTCTATGGTCAGGTCGAATTCCCGGTACAGGTACGGCAAGTTGTCGGCGTGGCGGAAGGAGAGATTGCGGATTTCGATCCGTCCCTCTCCCGCCGCGGCCTCCCGCGCCGGAATGAGCGAATACGGCTCCGGCGGCGCGTTCATGACGTCCCCCAGCCGTTTGACCGCGATATCCGCCTGCTGGAACTGCTGCCACAGTCCCACCAGATGCAGCATGGGCTGCGACAGGCGCCCCGCGAACATCTGGAAAGCAACCAGCATCCCGATGGTGAACTCCTGGGTCGTCATCACCATCCAGGCGCCGACGCACAGTATGGCAAGCGTCAGAAGCTGCTCCAGCGCACCGGCGGCGACGTTGTAGGTGTTGGAGAGCTGGCGCGTGGCGAAGCCCGCCTGCAGGTACGTCGCGAGGAAATCCCCGAAGCGCCGCTGGAGCTGCGGCTCGAGCTGCAACGACTTCACCGTTTCCATGCCCGACACGTACTCGGTCAGGAACGCCTGGTTGCGAGCGCCGAGCAGGAACTGCTGGTTCAGGCGCTGCCTCAGGAGCGGCGTGACGGCAAAGCTCAGAAGGACGATCGCGAGCAGCACGGCCACCGTGATCAAGGTGAGCGTCACGCTGTAGTAGAACATGATCGCGAGGAAGATCAGCAGGAACGGCACGTCGAGGATCAGCGTCACCGCGGCACTGCTCAGGAACTCGCGTATGGTTTCCACACCGTGCACGCGCGCGACCAGCACCCCGGTCGGCCGATGCTCGAAGTAGCGCGGCGGCAGCCTGAAGAGATGCTCGAAGACCTGCGACCCGAGCACCGCGTCGATGCGGTTACCCGTATGCAGCACGAGGTACTGCCGCACCCAGCTCATGACCGCGGTGAAGACGATGAAGATCCCGAGCGCAATGCCTATGACGCCCAGGGTCGAGAGCGTATGATGGACAATGACCTTGTCGATTACGATCTGGGTGAAAATCGGCGTCGCCAGCGCCATCAACTGGATGGCAAGCGACGCGAGCAGCACGTCGCGCCAGATCGGCTTATGCCGGAACAGCTCGGGAACGAACCACCGGAAACCGAATGCGGCGCGCTCACCGGGAGCCGCGTCCTCGTCCTTCGCAGCCGGCGCCACCGGGGCGCACAGGATAACCTTTCCCGCGAATTGCCCGCCGAACGCCTCCAGCTCGGCAGTGGACGACTCCGCCCTGCCGTCCTCGAACCAGGAAATACGGCTAGCGTCACACTGGGCGACGATCGCCAGCCGGTGGGCGGGAACCGTCCGCTCGTGCAGACCATCGGTCGAAGCGGGCGAGAGAATAGCTACGAAGGGCGTGGGCAGCCCGGACAGTTCGCCCACCCTCGCGTCGCGCACGCCGCTGTTGAATCCGAGGGCGCGGTACGCCTGCTGCAGGACATTCAGATCGTGCGGCGGAGGAAATTGCTGGCGCGCCAGATCCGCTGCAAACGGGATGCGATGGAGCTGGCAGATTCCCTGCAGCGCCCACACGAACGTCCCCGGCGAAAAACGGAGATCGACCGCCACCACGCCCCCTGGTCCGCGAAACGGCATTTCCCCGGAGCCGCCGTTTCCGACACTTGAACGTTGCCGCTTTTTTCTCCCCCTATTCTGCCTCAGCGGCGGCCCTTGCAATACTTTTTTTCCTCCCCATAATTGAATGAATCCTGTCAGGAAAATCCTGACACGACTTCAGATTCTGGTAACGCGGTTCCGCATAATTTCCTGTTTATGCCCAAGTATTGCGAGCTGGCCGATTACGGGTTGATTGGATACTCCGGCGACGATGCCCGGACGTTTCTCCACAACCAGCTCACCTGCGACGTCGAGGCGCTCGATGTACGGCGCAGCGCCTACGGCAGCTACTGCACGCCCAAGGGGCGGATCCTGGCGACGTTCCTCCTGTGGCGGACGGCGGAGGGCTACACCATGCAGCTTCCCGCCACGTTGCGCGAATCGATACAGAAGCGGCTGGCGATGTACGTGCTGCGGTCGAAAGTGAAAGTCGAAGATGTGGGACCGCGATACACGATCGCGGGCGTATCCGGCGCGGATGCGACTTCTCATCTGCAACGGATATTTGGCGCGGTCCCGCCAAATGAACACCAATTGATAGCGACATCGGATGCGACGGTAGTTCGCCTGCCAGGAGCACGCTACGAGGTCCTGCTTCCCAAAGACAGTGATCCGGCGACTGTGGAGAAATTGAAAACCGGCACGGACCTCATGTCGCCGGATCACTGGAGTTGGCTCGACATCCGCGCGGGCGTGCCCGTGATCACACCGCCTACCCAAGAGCAGTTCGTGCCCCAGATGGTGAACATGGATCTCATCGGCGGCTTGAGCTTCAGCAAGGGGTGCTATCCCGGGCAGGAAATCGTCGCGCGCACGCATTTTCTCGGACGGCTCAAGCAGCGCATGTACCTCGCGCATCTCTCGGCGGGTGAGCCCCGGCCGGGGGACAAGCTCTACAGCGCGGACCTCGGCAGCCAGGCAAGCGGTACGATCGTGAATGCCGCGCCGGCTCCCGAAGGCGGTTTCGACGCACTGGCGGCCATGCAGATCGCAGCCGCGAAGAGCGACGCCGTGCATTGGAAGGCACCCGACGGGCCGGAGCTTAAGTTGCTGCCGCTGCCCTATGAAGTGACCAGTGACCAGTGACCAGTGACCAGTGACCAGTGACCAGTGACCAGTGACGGACTACTGTCGCACCGGAAGTTCGCTGCGGAACCAGTGACCGGTCACCGGCGCACGCGCATGGTCACTGGCGTACGCGCACGGTCACTGGTCACCGGAGATTTGATTCGATCCACGCGACCAGCCGCGCTGCATCCATCGCGCCGGACTGCCGCGCGATTTCCTGCCCCCTCCTGAATGCGATCAGCGTAGGTATGCCGCGAATCCCGTAGCGTCCCGCAATCTCCGGCTCCGCGTCGGTGTCGAGCTTGGCCAACCGCACGCGCGGTTCGAGCCGCGCGGCGGCCTGCTCGTACGCCGGCGCCATCATCCTGCACGGCCCGCACCAGTCGGCCCAGAAATCGACCACGAGCGGGAGATCGTTCGACTGGAGATGGCGGTCGAAGCTTTCGCGGGTAAGCGCAAAGGGGTGTCCGGAAAACAGCGCCTGCTTGCAGCTGCCGCACCTGGCGCCGTCGGCCATGCGCTCGGTCGCTACCCGGTTCGTTGCCTGGCAATGGGCACAAACGACGTGTATGGCGTTGCTCATCAGAGGAGTCCGGCTGTGAACCTTACATATATGGGCGCGGGACTCGCAAAAAAAGGGGTAGGATGCGTCTCGATGGCGCTTTCCTTCTACATCTATTACCGCGTTCAGCCGGAGAAGGCGGCGGCGTGCGAGCCGGCGGTGCAAGCGATGCTGTCCGCCGTTCGCGCAGCAACAGGCACGACCGGCCACCTGATGAAAAAGCGCGGCGAGCCCAACCTCTGGATGGAGGTGTACGAAGGCGTCACGGATGACGCGAAATTCGAATGGGAGCTGGCGGATGCCGCCGGCCGGGCCGGGATCCAGGCATTCCTCCTCCCCGGATCCGGACGTCACATCGAATGCTTCGAAGAGGTGACTCGTGACTCGTGACTCGTCCCACCCAGCCACAGCACCCGTCACGTGTCACGTGTCACGTGTCACTTCTTTGCCCGCATGTGCCTGATCCTCCTCGCCTGGCGCTCCCATCCCCGCTACCCGCTGGTGTTCGCGGGCAATCGCGACGAGTCCTACGACCGCCCGAGCGCTCCGGCCGAGTTCTGGCGCGACGACGCGCGCATCTACGGCGGGCGCGATCTGGAGCAAGGCGGTACCTGGCTGGGACTCTCGCGCTCCGGCCGAATCGCGGCAGTCACCAACTATCGCGAACGTCCGAAGATCGGGAAAATGCCCCGCTCGCGGGGCGAGCTGACTGCGCGGTTCCTGCGCGGCAACGATACCCCCGCCGCTTATCTCGAGCAGGTGGCGCGGTCGGCGGGTGAATACGGTCCGTTCAGCCTGTTCGTAGGCAATGGTGAGGGCCTCTGGTACTCCTCCAACCGCGCCGAGCCGAATGGATCTGAACCCCCATTCCGCGAGGTGGCAGCCGGCGTGTACGGCCTGAGCAATCACTTGCTCGACACGCCGTGGCTCAAGGTCACGAGCGGCAAGCAGCGTCTCGCGCGCCTGCTCGGCGCCGCCGAGGCGCCACTCATCGCCGGCTTGTTCGATATCCTGAGCGACCGGGACCCGGCTCCCGAGACGGAACTCCCCGACACCGGCGTCGGCGCCCGGCGCGAGCGCGAGCTGTCCCCGTTGTTCATCGCCGGCGAGCACTACGGCACCCGGGCATCGACGGTCGTGTTGATCGACCGCGATCAAAACGTGCTTTTCGTAGAGCGCCGGTTCGGTCCGCGCGGCGAGCCGCTGGGGGCTACCGAAAAGCGCTTCGCGCTGGATAGAACAGCAATGGAATCACAGATAAACGCAGATACACGCAGATAAGGTCAAGAACATTTGCCACGGAATCACACGGAAGTACACGGACAACACCACGACGTTGGTCAAATTTCCGTGTGTGGCCGTGTGTGTCCGTGGCTAAAATGCCTTGCTTTATCGGTGTTCATCCGCGGCTAGAACTTTTGTCATTGCGAAGTGGGGAATGCCCGCTTCCATGAATTCCTCGCCCTCTGCGACGAACCCGTGCTTCTCATAGAATCCCATGGCGTGGGTCTGGGCGTGTAACCTCGCCACTTCGTGCCGCGCTTCCCGGGCGAGTTGCAGCAGCCGGCTCAACAACGCGCTGCCGATTCCACCGCCGCGCCACTCCTTCAAGACCGCCATGCGGCCGATGTGGCCGTCGCGGAGCAAACGCCCCGTTCCGATGGGGGTTCCGTCCGCGGCCAGGGCGACAACGTGGCGGCTGTGGGGGTCTTCCGCGTCCCATTCCTCCTCTGCCGGGACGTGCTGCTCCTCGACGAAGACCTTGAAGCGCACGGCCTCCAGGGCATTCCGACCGGTCGTCCAGCCGACTTCCCGGATGGTGTACAGAGGCTTCGTGTTCATGGCAGGCATTATAGAATTAGTGCCGGGACCCGGACGCTGCGCGCCGCGCCTGTAATCGGGAATGATGAAGGAATGCAGAACCTCTGGAACGAAGCCGAAGCAGCCACCTGCAAGGGCATACTGGGCCCGCGCGTCTACACTTCGCGCCTGCTGGCACGGGACAAGTCCCTCATGCTGCACGGTGGCGGCGGCACCTCGCTGAAGAGCAAGCCTGCTTCTGAGGAAGTGCTTTTCGTGAAAGGCAGCGGCCGCGATCTCAATCGCGTCGAGGCAGCCGATTTCGTCCCGCTGGACCTGGCAAGAACGCGCGCGTTGCTCGAGCGCGCAACGCCGCACAATGGCGCAATGGCGAGCGAGATCGAGCGCTGCGTTATAGGGACCTCGACGATACGCCCCTCCATCGAAACGATGCTGCACGCGGCGCTACCCTGCAAGTACGTCGAGCACACGCACGCGGACAGTATCCTCGCGGTGGCCAACGTCGAGAATGGCGAGCGGGTCCTGGCCGACCTCTATGGCGACCTGGCGCCGACGGTCGGCCATCGCGATTCCGGCCTCGAGTTGGCGCGCGCCTGTCGCGAGACGTTCGAGAAACACGGAACCGCGCGCACGATCGGGCTCATCCTGCGCTTCCACGGGGCCGTGGCGTTCGGCGACTCCGCGCGCGCATCCTACGAGAACATGCTGCGGCTCGCGTCCATGGCCGAGGACTATCTCAAGTCCCGCGGCGCGTGGGAGATCCGCAGCCCGGGATCGCCGCCCTCTCCCGTCGATGAAGGCGCGCTGTCGGCGCTGCAGGCCGAGGTCTCGCACGCCGCGGGCTGCACGCTCGCCGTGCACTGCGCCCGCGACCCGCTCACCCTGGCGTTCGTCCGGCGGGACGATCTCCTCACCGTATCGCAGCAGGGTCCGGCGACCCCGCAGCGCGCTTTCTTCACCAGGCGCGTGCCGCTCGTCGGACGCGATGTTGCCGGCTACGTCCGGCGCTATCGGGACTATCTCGAGCGCTATCTGGGCAGCGCCGCCGCAAGCCGGATGGATAGCGCGCCGCGCATCGTGCTCGATCCCGCGCTGGGCCTCTGTGCTTTCGCAGCCGATGCGCAGGGCGCCGCCACCGCGGCCGAAGTCTACCGGCACGATATCGAGATCATCTCGCGGGCGAGCGCCCATGGCGTCTACCGCTCGGCGCCCGAAGCCGCGGTCGCCCTCGCCGAGATGGAATACGGCGCATCGGGGCATCAGGGTACCACCGAATGAACAACCTCTGGAGCGACGCCGAGGCGGGCCAGTATAAGGGCGACCTGGGTCTGCGGGTCTACACTTCGCGCCTGCTCGGCCGCGACAAATCGCTCGTCCTGCACGGCGGCGGCAACACCTCGGTCAAGATCCGGGAACGCAACCTCGTCGGCGACGAGGAGGACATCCTCTACGTCAAGGGCAGCGGATGGGACCTGGAGTTCATCGAGGAAGCCGGCTTCTCCCCCGTGCGCATGCAGCACCTCACCAGGCTCGCGCGGCTCGAAGCGCTGAGCGACCCGCAGATGGTGAACGAGCTCGTCACGCACCTGACACGCGCGTCGGCGCCTGCGCCTTCGGTGGAAACCATTCTGCACGCGATCCTGCCCTACAAGTACGTCGATCATACGCACGCGGATTCCGTGCTCGCGGTCACCAACACTGCGGGCGGCGAAGCGCGCATCCGCGAAATCTACGGCACCCGCGTCGTCGTGATCCCCTACGTGATGCCCGGCTTCGATCTGGCCCAGTTGTGCGCCACCCGGTTTCCCGGCGAAGCGCGCCCGGACACCGTCGGCATGGTGCTCATGAATCACGGCATTTTCTCGTTCGGCGCATCGGCGCGGGAGTCCTACGAGCGCATGATAGAGCTCGTCCAGGCGGCGGAAGACTATCTCGCCCGCCGGCGCGCATGGTCGCTGCCGGCAGCGCGCGACGACGGCGTCGACACGCAGTTGCGGGCCGAGATCTCCGGATTGCGGAAAGGCGTATCGGATGCGGCGGGTTTTCCGCTGATCGTGCAAACGCATCGCGATGCTCGCTGCGCCGCGTTCGCCCGCCGGCCCGACGTTCGGGAGCTCTCCCTTCAGGGCCCCGCGACGCCCGATCACGTGCTACGCACCAAGCGCGTGCCCCTGGTCGGTCGTGACGTCGCCGCCTACGCCGGCGCCTATACGGAGTACTTCGAGGCGCACGCTCCGGGGGCGCGCGAACCGAAGACCATGCTCGATCCGGCGCCGCGCGTGGTGCTCGATTCGCGGCTGGGCATGTGCACGCTCGGACGCAGCGCGCGGGAAGCGTCCATCGTTGCCGACCTCTACCGCCACACGATGGATGTCATCGAGCGCGCAACGCTGCTGGGGGGATACCGTGCACTGCCGGGGAAGGACATCTTCGACGTGGAGTACTGGGACCTCGAGCAGGCCAAGCTGCGCAAGGGCGGGAAGCCGGCGGTTTTCGCGGGCGAGATCGCGCTGGTCACGGGCGCGGCATCGGGTATAGGGAAAGCCTGCGTGGAAGCCCTGCTCGCGCGAGGCGCTGCCGTGGCAGGGCTCGACAGGAATGCCTCGATCGCCACGCTTCACAAGAGGGACGATTTCCTCGGCCTCCGTTGCGACGTCACGTCTGAGGCAGACATCTCGGCCGCCCTCGAGGCCGCGGTGAGGAAATACGGCGGCCTCGATATGCTGATCTTGAACGCAGGCGTGTTTCCCGCGGGCACCAGGATTGCGGCGCTCGGCACCATGGAATGGCGCAATGTCATGGAGGTCAACCTCGATGCCAACCTGATCCTGATGCGCGAATGCCATCCGCTCCTGAAGCTCGCTCCGCGCTCCGGCCGGATCGCCGTCATCGGTTCCAAGAACGTTCCCGCACCCGGCCCGGGCGCGGCCGCCTATTCCGCGTCCAAGGCGGCGTTGAACCAGCTGGCGCGGGTCGCCGCGCTGGAATGGGGTGCGGACGGGATACGCGTCAACGTCCTGCACCCCAATGCGGTATTCGATACTGCGGCCTGGAGCGAGGAGGTACTGCAAGCCCGCGCTGCCCACTACGGTATGAGTGTCGAGGAATACAAGCAAAACAATGTTCTCAAGACCGGCATCACGAGCCGCGACGTCGCGGAGCTGGCGGCGGAAATGTGCGGCCCCGCGTTTGCCAAGACCACCGGTGCACAGGTGCCCGTGGACGGCGGCAACGACAGGGTGATCTAGAGCGCCGAATGGCGTCATTCGAGACCCTGCGCTGGCGAGAGGGCCGGCTGGAAATGCTGGACCAGCGGGTGCTGCCATCGCGCACCGTTTACCTGCCATACGACTCGGCCGCAGCCGTGGCGGAAGGCATACGTACGATGGTCGTGCGCGGCGCGCCCGCGATAGGCTGCGCTGCCGCCTACGGCATCGCGCTGGAAGCGCTCCGGCTCAAGGACAGGAAGGCCGCGGACTTCCAGGCCGGCCTGGCGCGCGCTCACCAGGAGCTGGCGGCGAGCCGTCCCACCGCGGTCAACCTGTTCTGGGCGCTGGCGCGCATGCGCGAGAAGGAGAAAGCGCTCGACGGCGCGTTGCCGCCGGCAACCGCTGCAGCCCTCCTCGATGAAGCGCAGGCGATCGCGGAAGAAGACGTGCGGCTCAATCGCGCGATGGGGGGACATGGCGCGGTCCTGCTGGCGGATGGAGGACGCGTGTTGACCCACTGCAACGCGGGCGCGCTCGCAACGGCCGGTCATGGAACCGCGCTGGGCGTCATCCGGTCGGCAGTCGCTTCGGGCAAGCGCATCGAAGTGCTCGTCGACGAGACGCGCCCATTTCTCCAGGGAGCGCGCCTGACGGCATGGGAGCTGGCGCAGGACGGCATCCGCGCGACACTGATTGCGGACAACGCGGCCGGCCATCTCATGAGCCGGAACGAGGTCGATGCGGTGATCGTCGGCGCGGACCGCGTTGCCGCCAACGGCGACGTCGCCAACAAGATCGGCACCTACAGCGTGGCGGTCCTGGCCCAACGCCACGGCATCCCGTTTTACGTGGCGTGCCCGCTCTCGACGATAGACCTTGCCGTGGCGAGCGGCGCCGACATTCCGATCGAGGAGCGCGGCGCGGAGGAAGTGACGGGTTATGGCGGCGTGCGCTGGGCCCCGGAAGGCGTCGCGGCGCGCAATCCCGTGTTCGACGTCACACCGGCGGCGCTGGTTACCGCGCTGATTACCGAAAAGGGTGTGATACAAGCGCCCGATCGCGAGAAGTTGCGGAAACTCTTTGAAGGGCCCAGGTGAGGACGCGAGAGCCCGCCGGAGTGGTCACGACCTCAATCTTTTGCCTGTAAGGACTTTCGCCCATGCGCCTTGGCCTGTTCATGATGCCCTTGCATCCGTCCTACCGCGCGATTGCCGATTGCTACGACCGCGATATCGATCAGTTGGTGTTGGCCGACAAATTGGGGTTCGACGAAGCCTGGCTCGGTGAACACTTCACCGAGAAATGGGAAAATGCGCCGTCGCCCGATCTGTTGATTGCGAAAGCGCTGGCGTTGACCCAACGGATCCGTTTCGGCACCGGGGTGACCTTGCTCGCCATGCACGAGCCGGTCTATCTCGCACATCGGGTGGCGATGCTCGATCACCTGTCGCGCGGGCGCTTCAACTGGGGGATCGGGCTCGGCGGGATTCCGACCGACATGAAGTTGATGGGACTTGACCCGGCCGAGGCGCGCGGCCGCGCGACCGAGGCGCTCGACGTGGTGCTCGGGCTTTGGCAAAGCGACAGCTCGTTTTCGCATCGGGGCGAGTTTTTCCGCATCGAGGCGCCCAAATTCAATCCCGTGACCGAACGCGGACTGCACATGAAGCCGATGCAGTTGCCGCATCCGCCGATCGCAATAGCCGCGAGCACGCCGCGATCCGGCTCGCTGAAGGTCGCTGGTGCGCGCGGCTGGTCGCCGATGTCGAGCTCGTTATTGTCGAGCGTGTTTCTGCCGGGTCACTGGGAGACCGTGGTCGAGGGCGCGAAGAGCGCGGGCGTGACGCCGAATCGCAGCGACTGGAAAATCGCCCGCGATGTTTTTGTCGGGCCGACGCCCGAAATTGCCCGTGAACGCGCGCGCACCGTACTTGGCCGCAACTACGAAGTGCATCAACGGCCGAGCCGCGCCGGCACCCCCCAGATGCAAATCATGAAGCTCGATCCGTCGATGGCCGATGACGACGTCGACGTCGACTATCTGATGGAGAATCTGTGGATCGTGGGAGACCCGCAGGAGTGTGCCGACAAGATCCGTGCGCTGTACGAAACGGTCGGCGGTTTCGGCACCTTGCTCAGCGTGACTGCCGATTCAGACGATCCCGCCTGGGATCACGAGAGCCTGCGGCTACTCGCCGGAGAGGTTGCACCGCGAATTGCCGATTTGGGCTGAATGGCCGTTCCTGCCTACGCGCCGACCGCCGCCGCACCGGCCTCCGCGCACTCGTGGTCCTGTTCGCCGGTACCGCCGCCGCAGCCGATGGCGCCGATGACGCGCCCGGCCTTGGTGATCGGCACCGCGCCGATG
>Ga0111538_10000382_pt1 | contig 57768 bp, 48 predicted proteins | sample SoiMethybrSBSTD1_FD_79669 | JGI IMG/M metagenome (GOLD analysis project Ga0111538, IMG submission 79669) | Bulk soil microbial communities from a Populus tree surrounding site in Tennessee, USA - Soil MetaG P. TD hybrid SBSTD1 (version 2)... | ecosystem: Environmental > Terrestrial > Soil >... | reverse complement strand
GCCCCGCCTTCCCCCAGGCGTTGCGCGAGGAGATCTGGCGCGCGACCGACCCCGACCCCCACGTGCGTACGACCATGCGCTCCATCCGCGAGGTGCTGGAGCCGATGCGCAACCTCGTCGTGGGCGCGTCGCCCCACGCGCGGACCCTCGACGACGCGGAGGGGGACGCGGCCGAGGACCACACGACGCGCGTGCCCGATCCCCCGAGGCCGGCCTACAACGAGCGGCCGAAGCAGGACTGGGTCGTGCGGAAGAAGACGTTCCGGGTCCGTCGCCGGGGTGAGCGCGCCGCGCTTGCCGGGGGCGCTCTCCTGGTCGCCGTGTTGATCGGCGCGGCCTTCCTCTCTCGCGGCCGCGCGGGCACGCCCGCCTCCGCTCCGACGCAAGGTGACGTAGCCCGGCCCGGCCAGACCTGGTCGAATCCCGTGGACGAGCTCGACTACGCGTGGATCCCGCCGGGACGTTACCCGATGGGCTGCACGCCCGGCGACGCCAACTGCGATCCGGCCACGCTGCCCTATCAGGACGTGACGATCCCCAACGGCCTCTGGATGGGCCGCACCGAAGTAACGGTCGGGGCCTACAAGCGCTTTGCCGCCGCGACCGGGCGCGAGATGCCGAAGGCGCCTTCCTTCAACAAGGGCTGGGAGCGTGACGACCTTCCCATCGTCGACGTCCCCTGGGAGACCGCGGGGGCGTATTGCGCCTGGGCGGGAGGACGGCTTCCCACGGAGGGCGAATGGGAATGGGCGGATCGAGGCGGGCACACGGACTGGTATTACCCGTGGGGCACGGAAGAGCCTGTCTGCCGCCCCGGCGCGCCCAACGGCGCCCGCTTCGACGACGAGAAGGACTGTCGCGACGCGGGACCCGAGAAGGTCGGGGCCTACGCCGCCAACCGTTACGGCCTCTACGACATGGCCGGGAACGTCTGGGAATGGACCCAGGACGTCTGGAAGGGCGAGCCGGCGGAAGGACGCCAGCGCCGTGTCCTGCGCGGCGGCTCCTGGGTGAACAAGCCCTCGTTCCTGCGCGCTTCCATACGCAGCCGCTGGTTCGAGGGCCCGGAGAGCCGCAACTTCATCGGCCTGCGCTGCGTGCGCGAAGCCGGTCCCTGAGCCGCGCCCTCCAGGCGGCGTCCCGCTCCGCGGACCCGAGGCTCAGGCCGCGACGGGTGAGCGCATGGAAGCGGACCGGCGGGTCCGGCGCGCGGCGCGGGCCCCGATGCGCAGGGAGAGCGCGCAGCCGCGCTCCTGGGGGTACCGGTTCAGGAGGTCGTCGCGTCGGCGGCGTGCTTCGACCACGTCCGCGGTCTGAAGAGAGACGCGGACGCGCTCCTTCTGCCAGCCGGGCAGGTGCACGGTGAAGGCGATCCACCAGAGTCGGCCGTTGCGCCAGAGATGGTGATCGGGGTCCTCGGCGGCTCGCTCCGCCGGAGAGATTGGGCCGCGGGTGCTCTCCGCGGGGGTCTCGATGGGCATGGTCCAACCCTCTCGAATACACCCGGAGAGCGCGGGGCCACCGCGCCGGACACTTCGTTGCCCCTGTACGAGGGGCCGCATCTCCTTCCCGTTACGCCGGGAAGAACGGCACCTTGGGATGTCCCCCCAGGTTGCCGGGCCCGCATGAGGCGGGCCGCTCCGGATGTCGATCCACAATATGCCGCAGGCGGGCCGGCCTTGCAAGGGGTGGGCGTGTCATATCTAGTCAGGGGGGGGAACTCCCTGACTACCGCGGTCGCAGGGAGCTCCCCCCCTGAGACCCCCCTCGCACGACGCCGCCGCTACGCGGCGCCGCCGTGCTCTACGTGACACTTTCCCCTGCCTCCGCGCGGCGCGGGCGCCGTGCGCTACGTGTCACCTGCCCCGTCTCCGCGCTCCGCGGGGCCGCCGGCCGGCGCGGGCACGGGGAGGGTGACGGTGAAGACGGCACCGCCGGTCGGGCGGTTGGCGGCGCGGACCGCCCCGCCGTGGGCGTCCACGATGCGGTGCACGATCGGCAGCCCCAGGCCGGTGCCCCCGTCGCGCCGGCTGAAGAACGGCTCGAACAGCCGTTCCAGGTCCGCGGGCGCGATCCCGGGCCCCTCGTCCTCGACCCGGAAGGCGACGGCCCGCTCCCCTTCCGTCAGCTCCACCGTGACGTGGACTGCGGTGCCACGAGGCGCATGGTGGACGGCATTGGCCACCAGGTTCTCGAGGACCTGCTCCATGCGCGTCCCGTCGAGGGTGAGGGCGGGAAGTCCGGGTGCGACCCGGGCCGCGAGCTCGACCTCCTTCGTCCGTGCCAGCGGCGTGCACGCGCGTACCGCGACCCGCACGGGATCGCCGGGCTGCACCGCGGCCAGGCTCAGGGCCGCGGGCTTGCCGTAGTCGAGCAGGTCACGCGTGAGCTGCGTGAGGCGCACGACCTGGGAGCGCAGCAGGCGGGCGAGTTCCATGAAGTCGGGGCGATCGCGCAAGTCCGCCTCCAGCGCATCCACGGTGGCGGAGATGCTGAAGAGGGGGTTCCGCACCTCGTGGGCCACGCCCGCGACGAGCCCGCCCATGGCCGCCATGCTCTCGCTGCGCCGGAGCGACTCCTGCAAGCGCTCCTGCTGCTGCCGGGCGAGGTTCTCCGCGGTCAGGTCGCGGCAGAGGAGCAGCCGCGCCCTCCGGCCCTCGAACGCGATCTCCATGCTCGTCATGTCGACGTCGAGCACGCTCCCGTCCCGGCGGCGCTGCCGGCGGCGGCCGATCTCCACGACCTCGGGCCGGGGCTCGAATCGCGTCGCGAGGAACTCGGCGAGCTGGGGGTCGCCGGGGAGGGCCAGGTCGCTCACGTACCGCTGGAGGAGCTCCTCGCGCGCGTAACCGTATTGCGTCACCGCCGCCCGATTCGCGGCCAGGAAGGTCAGCCACTCGAGGTCGTAGACGAGCATCGGCACCGGGTTGCCCTCGAAGAGCAGCCGGTAGCGCTCCTCGGACGCGCGCACGGCTTCGTAGCGGGTGTCGAGGAGGCGGACCATGGCCTCGATCGTGTCGCGCAGGCTCGCCAGCTCGCGCGCCGCTCCCGGCGAGAGCGCGATCGCGGCGGGATGGGTCCCGTCTTCCGCCCGCACGGCGGTGGCGAAGCGCTCGATGTCGGTGAGCGGCTTGACCACCGCCCGCCGCAGGAGGAAGTACAGCGAGAGGACGAGGAGGGCGTCGAAGGCGACGATCCTGATGACGATCGTCTCGCGCATCCGAGCCAGGTCCTGATCGAGGAAGCGGGTCGTCCCATAGATCGACAGGTGGCCGATCGTCTCCCCGTCGAAGGTGACGTCGCGGCGCTCCTCGAGCAAGCCCTCCGTCGGGAAGTCGCCGGTGGCGGCCGGCAGCCTCCAATCGCCGTCCCGGACGCGGGTGTGGGTCTTGGCCGCGGCCTGGAGGCGGACCGCGAACACGGAGCGATCGGCCTCGGCTGCGCCCAGGACCCGGTCGATCTGCGCGCGATCGATGTTCCACGCGGGCAGGGCCAGGCCGACCGCGAGTTGGTCGGCCTCGGTGGCCAGGTCCCGGCGCAGCGCGCTCCGGCCGTCCGCCCGATACCAGGCGTAGTTCACGACGCCCGCCACGACCATGAGGAGGGTGGCGACCCCGACGAGGGCGGCCACGACGACGACGGCAACGGAAGGGCGGCGGACGTTCATGCGGGGAGCCTGGCCTACCGGTACGTCGCGGGGTCGAACCAGAGCCGCCGGTCCGCGAGCGGCGTCTCCGGCCCGAGGAACGGGTTGTCGATCCGGTAGGCCTTCCGCGTCTTCAAATGGAGGCGCTCGATCTTCGCGCGCTGGTAGCGGTCGAAGATCTCGTCGTAGCTCCCGTCCGCGAGCATGAGCCGCAGGCCCGCTTCCGCCCGCTGGGACAGGCGCCCTCCTTCGGGCGTCTTCGCGAACCAGAAGTACATCGGCAGCGGATAGTACAGGAGGAGGCTGTCCTCGATGCGCAGGTCGCGCAGCTCCCCCCGGCGCTGTTCGTATTCGTCCAGGATCTCCACCGCCCCGCGCAGGAACACGTCGAAGCGCCGGTTCACGAGCATCTCGAAGAGCCCGTCGTAGCTGGACCCCGTCACCACCTTGAAGCCGCTGGCACGCAGGATCTCCACGTCGATCCAGCCCAGCCCCAGCCCGTACGTGAACTGTCGCAGGTCGTCCAGTGTCCGCACTGCGTCGAAGCGCGCCTGCTCCCCCGCACGCACGAGGAAGACGCAATAGCCGCCAAGGTTGCGGTCCACGGGGATGCGAACGGGCACGAGCTCCCGCTCGAACTCGGGGGTGGTGCCGAGGTACATGACGGTGAGGTTGCCGGTCGCGTTGCGGAGCTCGTAGGCCTGCCGCCGCTCGGTCATGACGTCGCCGGCGACCAGGCGATAGGGGCCCCACTCCCCCTGTGTCTTCTCGAGGGCCGTCCGCAGCACTTCCCACTGGTAGAGATAGCGGACGTCGCGCGCGGACTCTGGCGGGTGATGGATGTACGTCATGACCCCGTCGCGAGGCGCGCCGGGGGAAGCGACGGGAGGCCCATCGCGGAAGGAAACGGCGGGCGCGAGCAGGGCACAGGCCAGCGCGATCGGGGTCGCCCGGGCGCGTTCGTGCACCATGCCCTTGGCGCGAGTATAGCGCCACCGCGCACCCGGCTATACGCTATCTGCTCAGTGCGGAGCCTTCCCCGTGCCCTTCGCCAGGAGGAGGCGCAGGGACAGGTTCGCCCAGGCCGCCGGCCCGATCACGGGATCGCGACGGCTCAGCCGGTCCAGCCGCTGCTCGATGTCCCCGCAGCGACACCCCACGACGTCGTTCTTGCACCGCACGCACCACATGCCGAGCCTCCGCTGGCCCCGCCCCTCGCGAGCCACCGAACGGCCATAGCCGCGCAATTCTCCTGCCCGCATAATGAGCGGGCGGAGAGACCAATCGTGGCGGAGACGGCGTCCCACTACCGCATCCTGCAGCGCCTCGGCGGCGGCGGCATGGGCGAGGTCTACCTGGCCGAGGACCTGCGGCTGCACCGGCAGGTCGCGCTCAAGATGCTCCGCAGCGGCGGCGACGAAGGCGCACGCAACCGGCTGCTGCGCGAAGCCCGCGTGGCTTCCACCCTGAATCATCCGAACATCGCCGTGATCTACGAGATCGACGAGATGGACGCGGAGGACGGCCGGCGCAGCTTCATCGCCATGGAGTACGTACCCGGACAGACCCTCTCCCAGTTCGTGCGCGCGCATGCCCTGGACGTGCCGGAGGCGGTGGCGCTGGTGCGCCAGGTGGCGGAAGCCCTGGCCGAGGCGCACGACCGCGGCGTCGTGCACCGCGACGTGAAGTCCTCGAACGTGATGGTGACGGAGAGCCGCCGGGTCAAGGTCCTCGACTTCGGCCTCGCCCAGTACTCTCCGCGCACCGACGACACCGCGAGCACCTGGAGCCGGGCCCCGCAGGAGGCGGCCGGCCGCGGTCTGGTGGGCACGGTCTCCTACATGTCACCGGAGCAGGCCCTGGGGCGCGACCTCGACGCGCGCACGGACATCTTTTCCCTCGGTGTCGTCTTCTACGAGCTGGTCACGGGCGCCCTCCCCTTCCCCGGGGAAAACGCGGTGCAGGTGATCGATGGGATCCTCCACCGCGAGCCGGCGGCGGCGGTCCCGCGCGCGGGCAGCGGGGGCGCGGAGCTGCAGCGCATCCTGCGCCGCATGCTGGCCAAGGACCGCGAGCAGCGGTACCAGTCGCTGCGCGAGCTGTCCCGCGACCTCGACGCCATCGGCGGCGCGGCCTCCCGTCTGGGGCTCGCCCCCGCCTCGCCGGTGGTAGCGGTCATGAGCCTCACCAACATCACCGGAAGCCCGGAGGACGACTGGCTGGGCACGGGCATCGCGGAGACGGTGACCGCCGATCTCAAGTGCGTCGAGGGCCTGACCGTGGTCGGGCGCGAGCGCGTGTGGGAGGCGGTGCGCAAGATGGGATCGACGGGCGCGCCCGACGACGAGGCCCAGGCCACGCGCGCGGCGCGCGAGCTGGGAGCGCGCTGGGTCATCACCGGCGGCTACCAGCGCCTGGGCGACATCGTCCGCGTCACCGCCCGCGTGACGGAGGTGGAGACGGGCAAAGTCGTCCACACGGCCAAGGTGGACGGCGGCATCGGCCAGATTTTCGATCTCCAGGACCGCCTGGTGAGCGAGCTCTCCTCGGGCCTGCGCCTCCGCCTCACCCCGCGCGCGCGGGGCGCGGAGGAGACCCACGTCGTGGAGGCCTACGAGGCCTTCGCAAAGGGCATGCTGAACATGCGTATCGAAAGCTACGAGGCCCTGGACCGAGCGGTCCTCTTCTTCGAGCGCGCGGTCGCCCTCGACCCCAGTTACGCCCGCGCGCATCTCCAGCTCGGGTCGACTTACGACGTCAAGGCCGCGTACCTCACCACGCCCGAGCTGCACGAGCGCGCGATCGAGTCCTTCCGGCGCGCGATCGAGCTCGCCCCCGACCTCGTCGTGGCCTGGAAGGAGCTCGGCTCCGCTCTCACCTCGCTCGGACGCGAGGAGGAGGGGATCGAGGCCGTTCAACGCGCGCTGGCGCTGGATCCGGCGGATGCGCCGTCCCACGCCGCGCTCGCGCGTGCGTTCTTCATCGGCCGCGCGGACTTCGACCGCGCCGCGGCCGAATACGAGACGGCGCTCCGGCTCAACCCGCAGGCGGGCTGGTCGGCGCTACAGCTCGCGCATTGCGCCGCCCTGCGGCGCGACTTCGCGCGCGGCGAGGCCGCCGCCCGCCAGGCCGCCTCCTTGCAGGAGAAGATGCAGTCCGGACGTGACGGCGTCGTGATCGTGGGGTCGTACATGCGCCTCGGCCACCTCGCCGCGCTCCAGGGACGGCACCGGGAGGCCCTGGAGCACCTGGAGCGCGAACGTCGGTTCCTGGAGAGCGGCGACCACGCCCTGCGCAGCCGCACGACCATCGAGCTGCACCAGCGCATCGGCTCCGCCCACCTCCACCTGGGCGAACACGAACAGGCCCGGGCCGCCTTCCAGGTCGCCCTCGCGATGTTCGAGGAGAGGCTCAGGCTGGGGGCCGACGACCCCTACACCCGCTTCTACGTGGCGGGCATCTACGCCCTGCGCGGCGAGCCCGAGCAGGCCCTGAGCAGCCTGGGCCGGGCGGTGCGGGGCCGGCGCCGGTTCAACGTGGCGCGCGCCCGCATCGAGCCGGAGTTCGCGTCGCTGAGGGACGATCCCCGGTTCCAGGAGATCGTGCAAGCGCAATAGCGGCGGGCGGATCGCCCGCCGACCGTTCGCTCACCGAACGCTCGTTCGACCGGCGAACGACCGCGGGTTTTCTTCACGTCCCCACGCGTGCTCTCCCGACATCACTTACGCTGGATGCGTCGCCGGCATGCCTCGTGCCTCAGGGCATGGCCGAGGTGGACTCATGCTGTTTCGCCCTGCGCCGGAACGACCCGCACTTCGCCCCACTGCCGCCGCCGGCGAGGTCGCTCTGGCCCGGGCCGCCCAGGCCGTGGCCGCCCTCGCCACGGCCGCGTTGGTGCTGACGGCGCTCGTCGCGCATCCCATTCCCGCCGGAGACGCGGGCGAGTACCTCGCGATGGCCGAATCGCTCTGGAGGCATGGGACGCCCGAGATGCGGCCAGGGGACGTCTACGGGCTGGCGGCCGTGGCGTCGGGAATGGCGGACATCAATTTCGCCGACGTGCGGCGCGGCTACTTCGAGGACCGTGCGGGAGCCCGCCTGAGCTATCACTTCTGGGGGTACTCGGCCCTCGGATTGCCCGTGCGCGCGGTGCTGCGCCTGACGGGCGCACGCGCCGTGCGCGCGCTGCCGCTGGCCAACGCGCTCCTGTTCTCGGCCGCGCTCTGGGCCGTCGCACAGGCCAGGAGGCTCTGCGGGACGGAGCGCCTGGCGCTGACGTGCCTGCTCCTGTTCTCGCCCGCGCTCTGGTTGCTGCTCTGGCCGCACCCCGAGGTCTATACGTTCTCGATGGTGACCCTGGCCCTGGTCGGCCTGAGCGCCCGGAAGCTCGGTGCGGCGCTGCTGGCCACTTCGGCCGCGGCCATGCAGAACCCCCCGCTGATCGTGCTGGCGGGAGCGATCTGGATCCTCATCCTCAAGGACCGCGTCCTGGTGCCCGCCTCTCTCGCCGTGCGCTTGCGCGCGCTCGCGCCGGCAGCGCTCCTGTCCCTGCCCGCGGTCGTGCCGATGGTGTACTTCTACGTGCACTTCGGCACGCCGAGCGTGATCGCGCGCCAGGGCGGCGCCACCCTCGACGTCCTCTCTCTGCGCAAGGCCCTGGAGCTCTTCTTCGACCTCGACCTCGGACTGCTCCCCTGCGTCCCCATCGTCATTCTCGCCTGGGCGGCGGGAGTGGCCGTGTGCCTGGTGCGGCGCACGGTCGCTCTCGACTTCCTCGCCGCCGCCGTGCTGCTGCCCATGGCCCTGATGTGCAGCACGACCACGAACTGGAACCACGGCGCCACCGGCCCCAGCCGGTACGCGGTTTGGATGACACCGCTTCTCTACGGAGCCTTCCTCGCCTGGCGCACCCGGCTCGGTGGCTCCGACACCGCGCCGCCCCACGCCTATCGGGTCCTGCTGGCCGCGGCCGTGGCCACCCAGGCCGCGATCACGCTCGGCCGCGGCGGCCCTCTGGCCCGGCCGGATTACCTCGACCACTCGGCGGCGGCTCGCTTCGCGCTGCGCCATGCGCCCACCCTGTACAACCCGAGCCCGGAGATCTTCGTCGCCCGTACGCTGCACCTGGACGCTCCGGGGTATCTGGACCTGACGCGACCGGTCCTGTATCGCGACGGGGGGACGTGCCGGAAAGCGTGGGCGCGGCCCGAAGACCTCGACGCCCTCGCCGCCGCGTGCGGCCGGACGCCGCGCCGGGAACGGTCGGACGCCGAGGGCTGGTCGTACGTGAGCTTCTGACCATGACTGGCCTGATCGGGCCGTGGCGTTACTCCATCCTCCTGACCGCCAGCCTGTTGGCGATCGGAACGGTGTCGTGCCGCCGGAGCCGCGCGGCCTCCAGCGCCGGAGTCGCCGTGCGCGCGACCGTGCGTCCGGCGACGGTGGCCGCGGGCAGTCCCTTCGCGGTCGAATACTCCTGGAGCCTCGAGGCGGGCGGGGCGGCACCCCCTGAAGGGTTCAGTGCCTTCGTCCACTTCGTTTACCCGGGCGGCGCGATCGCGTTCACCGACGATCACGTGCCCGAGCCGCCGCCCAGCACGTGGCGGCCGGGCGAGACACATCGATACACGCGTACGCTCTTTGCACCCGCGGATGCCTTCGCGGACAAGCTGCAGGTGCGCGTCGGCCTGTTCCACCCGGAGCGCGGGCGGCTCGTTCTCGCCGGCGCGGACGTGGGCCTCCAGGAATACGTCGCGGCCCAGGTCGAGCTGGCGCGCGCGGACAGCCGGCGCCGCCTGCGCTACGGCTCGGGGTGGTACGCGCCCGAGGCTCCGCCCGGTGACCCTTTCGGGAACCGGCGGTGGATCCAGCCGGAGGCCTGGCTGGCTTTCCGCAACCACCAGCAGGACGTGATCGCGCTGGTCCGCGCGGAGACCAACTACGCTGCATTCGCGAGGCCGCCCGTGCTGACCCTCGCCGTCGGCTCCGTCGCCGCCGCCGTGCCCATCGCCGGCTCCGCGCCCTTCACCGCGGCCGTTCGCTTCCCCGCGATGGCGCTGGGCAAGGACCGCTGGGCGGAGCTGAAGCTGGCCATGAGCGGGTCCTTCGTGCCGAGCGCCATCGGCATGAACCCGGACCAGCGCGAGCTGGGGTTATGGGTGCACCACATCTTCGTGGGGCCGGCGAGCGAGATTGCCCCGCTGCTCAGCTCGGCGCCAATCTCCGCGGCGATGGCCTCCGGACCATCGGGCGGCCCGGCCCACTGATCCGGCTCGGACACGCACTTGCAGGAGGGCCTTGCGCGGCCGGTGCCTGTTCGCGCTAAAATGAATAGCCGTTCATTCACGGAGGTCCGAGATGCCGACTGGCAAGGCGCCCGAAGTCACCGAACGGGAATCCCTGAAGGTCGCGGAGGCGTCGCGCCAGCAGGAATGGGCGCAACCCAGCTTCATGCGCGAGCTGTTCCTCGGCAACTTCCGCCTCGACCTCGTCCATCCCTATCCGCTGCCGGGAGCGGAGCGCCCCGAGTTCACCGCGTTCTACGACGAGATGAAGCGCTTCCTCCGCGAGGACGTGGACTCCGTGGAGATCGACGCCACCGGCGAGTACCCGGAGGCGGTGATCGAGCATCTGCGGAAGATGGGCGCCTTCGGCATGAAGATCCCGAAGGAGTATGGCGGGCTCGGATTCACGAACGCGGAATACCAGAAGGTCATGCAGCTCCTGGGGTCGGTGGACGGGAACATCGTGGCCCTGCTCTCGGCCCACCAATCGATTGGCGTGCCCCAGCCCCTGAAGCTGTTCGGAAGCGCGGAGCTCAAGAAGAAGTACCTCCCCCGCTGCGCGCGAGGGGAGATCTCCGCCTTCGCGCTCACGGAGCCGAACGTCGGGTCGGACCCGGCGCGGCTGGCGACCACGGCCGAGAAGAGCGCGGACGGCACCGCCTACGTCCTCAACGGGACCAAGCTCTGGTGCACCAACGGCACCATCGCGAAGCTGCTGGTCGTGATGGCCGTCGATCCCAAGACCCGCAAGATCTCCGCCTTCGTGGTGGAGACGGCCTGGACCGGGGTGAAGGTCGAGCACCGCTCGCATTTCATGGGCCTGCGCGCCCTCGCCAACGGCGTCATCAGCTTCAAGGACGTCGTGGTGCCCGCGGAGAACCTGATCGGACAGGAGGGGCGCGGCCTCAAGATCGCGCTCACCACCCTCAACGACGGCCGCCTCTCCATTCCGAACGGCTCCGTGGGCACGTCCAAGCTCTGCCTGGAGATCTGCCGGAAGTGGGCCGCGGAGCGCGTGCAGTGGGGCAAGCCCGTGGGCAAGCACGAGGCCATCGCCCACAAGATCTCGTCCATGGCCGCCCACACGTTCGCGATGGAGGCCATCGCCGCCCTCGCCACCGAGATGGCGGACCGCGGCGGCTACGACATCCGCCTGGAAGCGGCGGCGGCCAAGGAATGGAACACCGACCGCACGTGGGAGATCGTGGACGACACGATGCAGATCCGCGGCGGGCGCGGCTACGAGACGGAGAAGAGCCTCGCGGAGCGCGGCGAGCAGCCCATCGGCGTCGAGCGCATGATGCGCGACTACCGCATCAACAAGATCTTCGAGGGCTCCTCCGAGATCATGCACCTCTTCATGGCCCGGGAGATGGTGGACAAGCACCTCCAGGTCGCGGGGGCGATGATCGACCCCGACAAGGGAGTGTCGGCGAAGCTGGCCGCCCTGCCGAAGATGGGCGCCTTCTACGCCGCCTGGTACCCGACGCGCTGGCTGGGCTGGGGCCGCTGGCCCCGCTACTCGGAGTTCGGCTCCCTGGCCACCCACCTGCGCTTCGTCGAGCGCAGCGCGCGCAAGCTGGCCCGCGCCAGCTTCCACGGCATGTTGCGCTACCAGGCCAAGCTGCAGAACAAGCAGGCGTTCCTCTTCCGCCTGGTGGACGTCGCCAACGAGCTGTTCGCGACGGCGGCGACGGTCGCGCGCGCCCAGGCTCTCGGGGAGAAGCAGCGGCCGGAGGCGGCGGAGGCGCGGCGCCTGGCCGACCTCTTCTGCCGGATCTCACGGCGGCGGGTCGAGCGGCTCTTCGACGAGCTGTGGGACAACGACGACGTGCAGCGCTACCGCGCGGGCGTGGACGTCCTGGACGGACGCCACGAATGGCTGGAGAAGGGGATCCTGGGACTGGGAACGGTGGAGGCTCCGCGCGAACCCAAGGTGGCGGAAGCGGAGCCCAAGAAGGCCGCGGCCCTGGTCTCCTGACCGCGTCCGCGCGTCAGCCCCGGAACACCTCGCGCCGCACGATCGCGCGGCGTAACGCCGGCGCATAGCCGAAGTTCTCGAAGCCCATCTCCTCGAGGTCCGCGCCCGCGCGACCGCACTCGGCACAGCGGAAGCCGCCGACGAACTGGCGCTCCGGCACGTGGAACCCGCGGAACAGGCAGTTGAGCCAGGCCAGCATTTGTTGCGCCTCCTGGGACTCACCTACGTGCCCGGCGATCGTCCAGGAGTGAGGGGGATCACGAACGGCCACGGATCGCCAAACGAACGGAGACGGGCACGGAGACGGCTCACACGACGCGGACCACCACCAGGGTCATGTCGTCGTGCTGCTTGGCCCCGTGCGCGAAGCCGTCGGCGGCCTCCATCAGCCGAGTCACGACTTCCTTCGGATGCAGCTCGAGGCACGTGGTGCGGACGGCCTCCGCCATCCGTTCTTCACCCCACTCCTCGTCGTCGGGATTCATGGCCTCGCTGACTCCGTCGGTGTAGCCGACGAGGAGATCGCCGGGGCGCAGGTCGATTGCGAACTGCTGGTAAGCGGCGGCCGGCAGGAGGCCGATCACGGGCCCCCCGCCGTCGACGCGCAGCAGGTCGACGCCTCCCGCGCGCGGACGGAAGACCATGGGGGCGTTGTGGCCCGCGTTGACGTAGTGGAGGCTTCGCGTGGCCGGGTCGTATTGGCCGTAGAAGAAAGTCGCGTAGCGGTTGGCGGGCGAGTTCTCGTAGATGAGCTCGTTGAGGCGGGCCATCAGCGTAGCGAGGTCCACGGGGGCGGAGATGGCCTGCGCGCGCAACGAGGCCTGCAGGCTGGCCATCAGCAGGGCGGCCGGGATGCCCTTGCCGGAGATGTCTCCCACGGCGATGCCGAGCTGCTCCCCCACCTTCACGAAGTCGTAGTAATCGCCGCCGACGCCGAGAGCGGGACGGCAGAAGCCGAAGTATTCGATCCCGTTCACGGGCGGGAAGTGCTGCGGGAACAACCCTTCCTGGACCTCGCGCGCGATCTCGATCTCGCGGCTCAGGCGGGCGCGGAAGGCGCTCTCGCGCGCGATCTCCGCCGTGAGCTGGCTGTTCTCGAGCGCGATCGCAGTCTGGGCCGCGACCGATTGCAGGAGGCGCACGTCGGAGGGCGAATACGGCTCTTCCGATCGCTTGGGACCCAGGCTCAGGATCCCGAGCAGCGTGTCCTTCACGGCCAGGGGCAGCAGGAGCTCGGAGCCCAGGGCGGAGAGGGCGGCGCGGTCGTCCGGCCCCGCCTCGCGGCTGACCCAGGAGGCCGGGTCCTCGAGGTCCACGCGCAGGGGCTGGCGCGACTCGCGCAGGCGCGCGGCCACGACGGAGTCCGCGCCGAGCCGCACCGCAGGCAGCTCGCCCAGCCGATAGGCGGGCGCATAGGCGCCGTTCTGGCGGATGAGCGCGGCCAGGTGTTGCACGTGCAGGGAGGTGGCCACGCGCTGCCCGACGGTGGAAAGGAGGGTGTCGGTGTCCACGATGGTCCGCACGTCCTCGCTGAGCGCGGTGAGGATCTGCTCCGCGTCGTAGGCTTCGCGGAAGAAGCGTGTGTCGATCCAGCCGCGCGCACGGTCGGCCGCCCGCCGGATGGCGAGCACGAAGATGATCGCTCCCGCGAGGTACTGCATACGCCGCGGACGGTTCACTCCCGCCTGGCCGGACAGCGTGCTGGCGGTGACGATGGCGATCACGATCGCCACTCCCTGCAACACCATCACCCCGCGCCGGGCCAGCGCGTACTGCAGGCCTTGCCGGACGACCACGCGCACGTCCATGGCGCGATGGACGACGATCACGTAGGCGAGGCTCAGCGGGAAGACGAGCATCGAGAGAAGCGCGGGCAGGACCACCCAATCCGACGTGATCGCGTCCGCGTGCCCGGCGATCAAGCTGGCCAGGATCAGGAGCGCCGTCGGCGTGAGCCCCAGCGCCGCGCCCGTGTAGAGCAGCATCAGGCGGCGCCGGCTGTCCGCAGTGGCCGCCGTGCCTCGCTTGAAACCGAGGATCGCGAAGAACGACGCGACCGCGACCATGGTCAGGCTCGTCGGCAACGGCTCCAGGGCGAAGACGGTCGCGAGCAGGCGCGCGGCCGCGTCGTACCCCTCGACCTCTCCCACCGCCCCGATCGTCCGCATGGCGGCGAAGACGGACACCGGGCCGATGAAGACCCACTTCAGCCAGGGGCGGCGCCGGTCGAGAGGCAGCCGCTCCGGAAACGCGATGGCGAAGAGGAGCATCCAGATCGACCAAGTCGCGGAGAGGATGTGATCGAAGACGACGCCGAAGACGCGGAACACCGGGCCCCAGCCCGCCTCGTCCGCCGCCGTCGAGCCGGGGAGCTGCGCGAAGCTCATCATCATCAGGAGGAGAAGGAACGCGCGCGTGTCGCGCGGGCGCCGGAGGGCCACCGCAAATCCGAGGAACAGGCTCACCACGGGCAGGGCGATCCCGAGGGCGACGGCGAGCAGCGTGCTCGAGACCTTCCGGCCCGCGGGCTGGTCCGCGACCAGCTGGATGACGGAACGGATCTCGTCGGGGGCGCCGAGCCGCCGGACGCCGATCGGGAGGACGTCTCCCGGCCGGGCGGAGCGCAGGGCTTCCGCGAGCGTCTTGCGGCCTGCGTAGGGCTTCCCGGCCACGGAGACGACGCGGTCGCCGGCCTTCACTCCCGCCGCCGCGGCCTCGTCGCTCACACCCCCGATGCGGCCGGCCACCACCTCCAGGTTGAAGGGCGGGCGAGGGCCGCCGGAGGAGGTCCGCAGGTCGCGCACGATGTCGGTGATCGCGTGCGCCTGGTAGGCGAGCGCGAGCGCGCCCAGCGTGACGATCAGGGCGAGGCGGCGCACCGGGAGTCGGGAGGAGGTCGGAACGGCCGGCGTCGCCACGGGCGACGATTCTAGCGGCTCAGTGCGCCCGGCGCTCCTCGTGCCGGCGCTCGGGCGAGTCCGGGCGCGGGGCCTGGCGCCGCTGGGTCATTCGGCGCAGGAACGTCCGCGCGCGGCGGAAGGCGACGGCGAGCAGACCGGAAAGGACCAGCCAGGCCAGGCCGACGCCCACGACGAGCCCGATGACGACGGTGGCAAGCGCGACGAGCATGATGGCGACCTCAGCTCCAGTATGGCTCGCGCGGGCGTGAACCGGTGAAGATCACATCCGGAACAGGTAGCTGACCTTCAGGAAGAAGCCGTCCGTGTCGCGGCGCAGGCCGCGGAACCGCAGTCCTTCCGCTTCCGTCAGCGTGCTGCCGTAGCCCGCGAAGACGACCGTTCCCGGAGTGGGCTGGTAGGAGAAGAGCCAGTCCACGCGGAAGCGGTTGCGCTCGGACCGGAGCGAAGGCTCGTAGACGCCGGTCGCCGGGTCGCGGATGACGATCGGCAGCTCGGTGCGGCCGTCGTCCCGCAGGGTGTCCTGGCGGCGGGCGTCGTATTCCCCCACCACGCGGAAGAAGATCGCGCGCGAGAGCTGGTACTCCACCTTGAGGCGCGGGATGCGCCGGATGCCGACGGTCGAGCCGTCCGTGCGGCGGTCGAAGGCCTGGAGCTGGTATTGCGCGCCGACGCGGATCTGGTCCGTGGGACGCCAGTCCGCGATCAGGGTGAGGTACTTGATGTCCGCGGGGGACCACTCGAAGAAGTTCTCGTCGCGCCCCCAGAGGTACTGGAGGCTGCCGGAGAAGCTCGAATATTCGGGCGTGTTGAGGCTGAGGACGTAGTCGAGGTTGTCGATGCCGGGCAGGCCCGTGAAGGGCAGGATCTCCGTCCCCGCCGGCGTGCGCCGGGCCAGGGCGTAATCCGCGTAAAGCTCGGGGTCGAAGGCGAAGTTCTCGACGAGGACGGAGACGCCCGCCTTCCATCCCCCGCGCAGGCTCAGGTTGTTGTTGAAGTGGAGCTTCTTCTCGAGGGCGGGTCCGCCCGCGAAGTCGTGATAGCGCCAGATGCCGTCCAGGACGACGTCGCAGGAGACACTCTCGAAGAACCCTTTCGGCGGGCCGAAGAACGTCACGCGATGGTCGAGGTTCGCGTGCACGATGTCCCCGCGGCTGATGAAGCCCGCGTCCGCCTGGAAATCGGGATGGAGGCCGGTGAGGGCGTGCCGCCATCCGAAGCGGCGCCCGTTGCGGACGAAGACGGCCTGCCACAGCGGTGCCGTGCGAGTGTCCGCTTCGTGCGTACGGCTGAGCGCGCTCTGCACGTCCAGGGCATAGAGGGAAGCGAAGGCCAGGTGCGCGTCCACCTCGGCCACGCGATTGCTGCGCACGTCCTCCATGCGATCGGTGTAGACGAGCCCCACGCGCGAGCGGGAGCCGAGGTCGCGCTGGACGCGCAGGATGCCGAAGAACGGATGATCGCGGCTCGTGGCCGAGGTCTCCGCCCCGTCCACCGCGAGTAGGGCGGCCACGCGCGTGCCCGCGGCCTTTCCCGTCAGCTTGGCCGCGCCCAACGGCGCCACCACGCGCCGCGTGTAGATGAGGTTGTTCGGGGTCGTGAACTGCTCGATCCCTTCCAGGAAGAACGGCCGCTTCTCCGGGAAGAAGATCGCGGTCCGCGGGTCGTAGGTGAACTGGCTGGCGTCGGCCTCGACCTGCGAGAAGTCGGGGTTCACGGTCCCGTTGAGGGTGAGGTTCGACGTCACGCCCCAGCGCACGTTGCCCCCCAGCTCGGGCCGCCCCGTGTCGTAACCCCAGTTGGCGCCGACGGGGGCGCCGTCCGCCTTCGCGGTGACGACGGGATTGAGATCGAGGATGAGGCCCGGCCGCAGGTCGGAGATGCCCGCGAGGGTGCCCGCCTGGGCCCGGAACGACGTGCCCTGCCGCCGCGCGGGCGCCCAGCTGTCCTCGTGCCCGCTGCTCTGCACGCGGCGGATCACGTTGAGGCCCCAGTCCTGCGTCTTGGCCGCCTGGTAGCGGAGGCTCTTGAACGGGATCCGCACCTCGACCTCGTAGCCTTCCGGGGTCAGACGGCCCTTGGAGTCGAAGACGAAGTCCGGGCTGAGGTCGGGCACCTCGCGGCCCGTGGAGAGGCCGGAGAAGCCGCCGCCCTGCGTGCGCGTGCCTTCGACGAGCGCGCCGTCGGCCTGGACGCCGAGAGGGTTGACGGAGAAGACCGTGGCCTGCCGTCCGTCGTGGAAGGTGTCGAGGAAGATGTCGACGGCGTCCTCGGCATCGAGGCGGTCGCGGTTGGCGAGGCTGGCGCGCACCGTCCCCGCTTCCGCGCGGGCGCGGATGCCGAAATGGATGGCGGACGGCGAATACCACACGAGAACTTCCGTCGCGTTCTCGGCGGGGCGGCCGTCGACGGGCGCGTATTGCGAGAAGTCGACGAGGCGCGCCGCGCGCTCCCAGGCCGGCTCGTCGAGGATCCCGTCCACCTTGACCTGCTCTTCGAGCCGCGGCACCGTCACCTTCACGTGGCTCTCCCGGCCGCTGTACGCGGGCGGCGCCTCCGCGGCGGGCGTCACGAGGCTGAGGAGGAGCAGGAGGATCATGGGATTGAACGCGGGCGCGCCCGAAGACGAGGCACACTAGCACATGCGCCTCGTCCTTCCTGTCCTCCCCGTCGTCCTCGCGCTGGCACTGGGCGGCTGCCGGAGCCAGCCGGATCCCGTCCTCGCCCTCGTCGAGTCACTCCGCGCCGCCGCCGAGGACCGCGACGCCCAGGCCGTCGCGGACCGGCTGTCCGACGACTTCAAGGGCAACGGGAGCGTGGACAAGGCGGAAGCGGTGGCCACCCTGCGGCGCTACTTCGCCGCCTACGAGAGCGTGCACCTCGCCGTCTACGACGTGTCCGTCTCGCGCCGCACGGACACGGAGGCGGACGTCGGCTTCCGCGCCGAATTCAACGGGGCGGCCCGGCGCGTCGGCGGACTCGACGGGTTCCTGCCCCCGTCGGCGGTGGAGCGCTTCGATCTGCGCCTGGCCCGCCGCGGCTCCGACTGGAAGGTCGTCGCCGCGGACTGGCGGCCGATCGAGCCCCTCGCGTCCCCGTCGCCCTAGATGGGCGCGCCGCCCGGCCTCAGGTGGCGGCGGGAACGAACTTGAGCGCGGCGGAGTTCATGCAGTAGCGGAGCCCCGTCGGCTTCGGCCCATCCTCGAAGACGTGCCCGAGGTGTCCCTCGCAGCGGGAGCAGACGACCTCGGTCCGGCGCATGAAGAGCGTGTTGTCGGCGCGCTCGGTGACCGCCTTCTTGGAGATGGGCTGCCAGAAGCTCGGCCAGCCCGTGCCGGACTCGAACTTGGTGTCGGAGCGGAAGAGCTCCTGCCCGCAGCCCGCGCAGACGTAGGTGCCCTGCGCATGGTTGTTCCAGAGCTCCCCCGTGAACGCACGCTCCGTGCCCTTCCCGCGCAGGACCTTGTACTGCATGGGCGTCAGCATCTGCTTCCATTCGGAGTCGGGGATGGCCCGCCACTCCGCGTCCGACCTCACCGCCGTGCTCATGGTGCCCTTCGCTCCCGCGCCCGCCTGGGCCTCCGCCCGTCCGCCTCTGGCGGCCACCACCGTAAGTGGGTGGCTGGACGCGGACACCCGGCAAGCCAGTCCCGCCCCCAGGGAGGCGAGAGAGATCAGAACGTCGCGGCGTGTGCGCATGAAATGGATTTTATCACCGCGCTCCAAGCGCTCTCCCGCGAATGCACCTACGATCGAAGGAGTGACAAAGGCGGGCCGGTCCCGGTACCCGTGGTGGGTGATCCTCTTCGCGAGCCTCGGGTTCCTCTCGGTCGTCACGGTCCTCGTCACCCTGTTCCTCCCCCTGGGTCGCCGGCCGCCGGAGATCCGGATCACGGCCGCTCCCCCCGTGCGGTCGCCGGAGTTCCTGGCCGCGATCGCCGGCACCGCCGGCGCGCCGTTGCGGGCAGGCGGCACCGTGCAGCTCCTCAACAATGGCGTGGCCTTCTTCCCCGCCCTCGTGAAGGACCTTCGCGCCGCCCAGCGCACGATCCATTTCGCCGTCTACATCTGGGAGCCGGGCGAGGCCAACGACCAGGTCTTCGCCGCTCTCATCGACCGCGCGCGCGCGGGCGTGAAGGTGCGCGTGCTCCTGGACGGCCTCGGGGGCATGAAGGCGCCGGACAAGGACGTGGAAGCGCTGCGGGCCGCGGGCGGCAAGGTGGAGAAGTACAGCGCGCCGCGCCTGGGCAAGCTGACGCGCTTCCACAAGCGGAATCATCGGCGGTCGATCGTGATGGACGGGCGGGTAGGCTACACGGGCGGGATGGCCGTCTCCGACAAGTGGGTCGGCAACGCGGATACGGAAGAGCGCTGGCGCGACACCATGGTGCGTGTCACGGGTCCCCTGGCCGCGACCTTGCAGTCCGCGTTCGTGTCTCCCTGGGCGCAGACCACCGGCGAGCTTCTCTCCGGCCCCGACGTGTTCCCGCCGGACGTCCTCGGGTTCCCCGATGCCGCGCCCGCCGCCGCCGCTTCGACCCCGGCCGTGTCCTCCGCCTCCCCCCCCGCCGCGGCCACGGGTGCCACCCAGCCCGTCACCCTCCACACCGGCCTGGCCAGCTCGCCTTCCAGCGAGAGCCATCCGCTGCGCCTCTTCTTCCTCCAGTCCTTCGTCTCCGCGAAGCAGAAGCTCTACATCACCACGCCCTATTTCGTGCCGGACGAGGCCGTCCGAAAGGTGGTGGCGGATCGGGCGCGAGCGGGCGTGGACGTGCGCATCCTGCTTCCCGACGAGCACACCGACGCCAAGCCCATCCGCCTCACCAGCCACAGCTACTTCGAGGAGCTGCTGGCGGCCGGGGTCAAGGTCTACGAGTACCAGCCCACGATGATGCACACCAAGGGCGTGGTGGTGGACGGGGCCTGGTCGATCGTGGGCTCCGCCAACATGGACGTGCGATCGAAGGAGCTGAACCAGGAGAACGTGCTCGGGATCCTCGACGAGGGCTTCGCGCGCGAGCTGGAGGCGACGTACGCCGAGGACCTCAAGAAGGCGCAGGAGATCCACCTCGAGGAATGGCGGCGGCGCGGATGGTGGGCCAAGACGAAGGAACGCGTCGCGGTACTGTTCGCGGAACAATACTAGAGAAAGAGGTTCGTCACCACGGTTGGCCAGCCACCCTTTGCCGTCTAACGGCGGCTAGAAGTTACCGGCCTGGAAATCTGCCATTGCTTGCATGATTTCCTCCCGCGTATTCATCACGAACGGGCCATAGCGCGCCACCGGTTCACCTAGTGGCCGCGCCGCGATCACGAGGAACCGCATCCCGTTCTCACCGGCCAGCGCCGCCAGTTGCGCGCCATCGTCCAGTATCGCGAGGCGCCCCGTCTGCGCCAGCCGCCCCTTCCCGCTCTCGTCGAGGCCGACCTCGCCCTCACCCTCGAAGACGTAGACCATCGCGCTGTGCCCGGCGGGGACGGGGTGCTCGAAGCGCTTCCGCGCCGGCACGGAGACGTCCAGGTACAGCGGCGCGGTGACGATCCCGCGCACGGGTCCGTTCACGCCGCCGGACTCGCCCGCGATGACGCGGATGCGGGCGCCGTCCTGCGTGCGCTCGGGGATCTCTCCCGGCGGGATGTCCTGGTACCGGGGCGGGTCCATCTTGTGCGCGGCGGGGAGGTTGACCCAGAGCTGGAAGCCCCACATCAGGCCGTCCTCCTGCTTGGGCATCTCGGAATGGATGATGCCCCGGCCGGCCGTCATCCACTGCACGCTCCCCGGGACGAGGTAGCCGCGGTTCCCCTTGTGGTCGCGGTGCTCCATGGCCCCCGCGAGCATGTACGTCACGGTCTCGAAGCCGCGATGCGGATGATCGGGGAAGCCGGCGACGTAGTCGGAGCCTTCGGCGGACTTGAACTCGTCCAGGAGCAGGAACGGATCGAGGTGATCGAGTTGGGGCGAGCCCAGGCTGCGCCGCAGCCGGACCCCGCCGCCGTCGGAGGTTTCCTGGCCGATGAGGATGCGCCGTACGGACCGCAGAGTCATGACTTCAGTCTAGCCCCGGTTGACGATCGGCAGCCCGGTCACGACGGACAGGACGATGGCGAGCACGCTCACGAGGAGGCAGCCGACGGCCACGAGCGAGTGGGTGCCGCGCTCGGGCTGGAAGGGATCGAGCCAGAAGGACATGAGGTAGCCCCCGGCCAGGCCCCCGAGGTGCGCCCAGTTGTCGATGCGCGCGATGGAGAAGCCGAGCACGAGGTTGATGACGATCCAGCGCGTAGCCAGCTCGCGGATCTGTGCGCTGCCACCCCGCCTCCCGTAGTGCAGGACGGCTCCGAGCAGGCCGAACACGCCGGCCGACGCCCCCACGGTGAAGGAGCCGCCCTGCAGGCGGTCGGGCAGGAAGGTCAGGTAGGCGCCGGCGAAGCTGCTGGCCAGGAAACCGGCCGCTCCGGCCACGAAATAGATGATGACCGTCCGCGCGCCGCCGTAGAACTCCGAGACGGCGGGACCGAGGTTCCGGACCGACATCATGTTGAACACGATGTGGAGCACGCTCCCGTGCAGCCAGGACGCGCTCAGCACCGTCCACCATCGGCCGTATCCGAAGACGGGAAGCGCGCCGCTGGCCCCGAGCACGAAGAGGCTCTCGTTCCCCGGCGACATCATGGACAGACCGCCGCCGCCGATGGAGCCGGGATCCATGGCCAGGCTGGCCAGGTAGAGGGCTCCGCAGCCCCACATCACGATCGGGACGAAGAGGTCGTCCAGGCCGCTCAGGCGCAGGAGCGCGGTCAGGCCGAAGAGGCCGGGGCGGGCACGTCCGCAGCCGAGGCACTGCGCGTCGTTGACGCCCACCAGCATCCCGCAGGACGGGCACAGCGTCGATCCCGTCCGCGGCCGCCCGAACATCGGACCATCTTACATAATAGGAACGGCGATGCCCCGCGAGAAACCACAGACGGGCGGCGAGGTCCTCGAAAGACCCAAGGAGAAGACCAAGCGCCCCGAGATGTTCAAGGTCGTCCTGCTCAACGACGACTACACGACGATGGAGTTCGTCGTGATGGTCCTGCAGCAGGTCTTCAACAAGCCGGAGCCCGAGGCCTTCCGCATCATGATGCAGGTCCACATCAAGGGGCGCGGCATCTGCGGCGCGTACACGTACGAGATCGCGGAGACGAAGGTCGAGACGGTCCACGAGATGGCACAGGAGAGCGGCTTCCCCCTGCGTGCCACCATCGAAGAGGGCTGACCCCGGGTCCGGATGAAGCGCGGCTGCCTCATCGCGATCGCCGTCGTCCTGGCCGTGGTGGGGGCGGTGGTGGCCGCTTTCGGTCCGGGAGCCCTCCGGCGCGCGCGCACGATGTACGCGCCCATCTCGCGCATGAAGTCGGAGCAGACGGAGTTCGAGGCCTGGGCCCGGCAGAAGGCCTGGCAGGAGCCGGCGGCGCCCGCGCTGGGGGCGGAGAAGCTGGATGCCTTCCTGGCCCTGCGCCGCGACCTCCGGCGCCTCGAAGGGAAGGGCGACGAGCTGCGGCGGCGCGGTCCCGCCCGCGGCGAGCGGGCCCGCCTGCGTGACGTGCCGGCCCTGATGCAGGGCGTGGGCGGGCTGCTCGAGGAGCGCTTCGCGGCCTTCCGGAAGCACGACATCGTGCCCGCCGAATACGACTCTCTCGAGCGTCTCGTGTACGTCACCTGGCTGGGCGGGATGGGCGCGGAAGGGGATGATCCCGCCGCCCGCGAGCGGGCCGCCCAGGAGATCGACCGGGCGGCGGCGCGCGAGGCCCCGGGCGCGGTGCGCACGCGCCTCCAGCAGGTGGCGGCGGGGCTGCGCGGCCGCGTGCCCGCCGCCCCCAAGGGCATACCGGAGGAGGTCCACCGGCTCCTCCTCAGCCGCGTCACCGAGATCGAGGCCCAGCCCACGGGGCACGTGGCCACTCGTCTTCCCCGCATGCGCGAAACGACGGAAACACCCGCGCCGACAACTTCACCTTGACCCCGCCCCTCGGGGAACGCGCGCGCTAGACTGGGCGAACACCTGGAGGTCACGATGGACCGGTTTCTAGGACGTCATGGGGAGCGGATCTACACGATCCTTCGCGTCGTGGCCGGGCTCCTCTTCGCGTGCCACGGCGCGCAGAAGCTCTTCGGGGCGTTGGGTGGGACGGCCATGACGTCCAACCCGATGATGCTGGCCGCGGGCATCATCGAGTTCGGGGGCGGGCTGCTGATCGCGCTGGGATTCCTGACGAGCTGGGCCGCCTTCCTGGCCAGCGGCCAGATGGCCGTGGCCTATTTCATGGTCCACGCCAAGGGCGGGTTCTGGCCGATCATCAACAAGGGCGAGCTGGCCGTCGTGTACTGCTTCCTCTTCCTGTACATCGCGGCGCGAGGGGCGGGTCCGTACAGCGTGGACGCCATCATCCGCAAGCGCTGACCGCGGGCCTGAGCGCGTAGGCGGACACTTCCGCTTCTTGGTACAGTCCCCACGATGTCCGAGGTCCCGCCGCGGGCGTTTGCCGTTTACCCCAGCCTCCGGGACGCCCCCGTCATCGTGACCGGCGGCGCGTCGGGCATCGGGATGGAAATCGTTCGCGCCTTCGCCGGGCAGGAGTCGCGGGTGGGATTCCTCGACTTCGACGTCGAGCACGGCGAGGCGCTCGCGGCCGAGCTGCACGGCGGCGGTGGACGCGTCCGCTTCGAGGCGTGCGATCTGCGCGACGTCGTCGCGCTTGGACGCGCGGTCGAGGCGCTGGCGGCGGCGCACGGGCCGGCGCGCGTCCTCGTCAACAACGCGGCGCGCGACGACCGCCATCGCTGGCAGGACGTGACGCCCGCGTTCTTCGACGAGCGCATCGCCACCAACCTGCGCCACATGTTCTTCGCGATCCAGGCCGTCGCGCCGGGGATGATCGCGGCCGGCGGCGGATCGATCATCAACCTCGGCTCGGATTCGTGGTGGCGCGCCGGAGGCGGCTTTCCGGCCTACACCACGGCGAAGGCGGCGGTGCACGGGCTGACGCGCGGCATGGCGCGGGATCTGGGTCCGCACCGGATCCGCGTCAACACGCTGGTGCCCGGCTGGACGATGACCGAGCGGCAGAAGCGGCTGTGGGTCACGCCGGAGAAACTCGCGGCGCAGCTCGCCGCGCAGTGCCTGCCCGATCCGATCGAGCCGGCCTACGTCGCGCGCATGGCCTTGTTCCTGGCCGCGGACGACTCCGCCATGTGCACGGCGAACAACTACATGGTCGAGGCGGGATCGATCTAGTCAGCGCGCCATGCTGAGATACGAGGCCACGGGACTGCCGGGAAGTGCGCCGAGCGCCGCGGCGGCGGTAACGGCCGTAAGCCGCGCCCCTTCACGCGACGTGTGCGTGTCGTCGGTGGGAAACAACGGCGTCACCGCGTCTCGTCCGAGCGCGTCGTAACGCGCCGCCACGAGCGCGTTCAAATCGACGAAATCTGCGCCACCGGCCCCGGCCGCCTGCTCCGCCCAGGCGCGGTAATCCAGCGCCCGCACGACCTTCTTGCCGGCCCACACGTTGCGCGGGACCGGCGAGCAGACGACGACGGAGGCGCCCTTCTGCCTGGCCTCCGCGATCATCCGGCGCAGGTACCAGCCGTAGGTGTGCACCTCTTCGCGGTCGCCGGTCATCTGGTTGTCGATCGTCGTGGCTTCGTCGTCCGCGCCGCGCAGCGTACCGCGGGCGCGCGTCGGATCGTTGACCGCGCTGGCGTCGTTGTGGCCGAACTGCATCACGAGCACGTCTCCCCGTTTCAGGAGCGCGAGGACGCGCTCCCAGTGACCGAACGCCATGTAGGTGCGGCTGCTCAAGCCGCCGATGGCGCGATTGACGACGTTCACCTTCGACGCGTCGAGGTTCTCTGCGAGGAAGTCGCCCCAGCCCCACAGGCCGCCGGCCCCGTCGCCCCGACCGTTGCGCACCGTCGAATCGCCGACGAGGACGATCGACGGCAGACGCGGATCGCGGGGCGCCGGCATCGGGAAGGTGGACCGTGCAGGCGTGAGCGGGAGGAGCCGGCTGGCGGGAATGTCCTTCGGATCCATCGAGGGCGACGCCGGCAACACGACGCGGACGAACTCGCCGGCGGCCAGAGCGCCGACCGCGCGCTGCCCGGCCGCACCCAGGTGCGTCGTATCGAGCGTCCCGGCGGCCGTCGTCGCGCCGAGGGCGTCGCAGCCGGCGCGGCCAAGCCGCTCGCATTGCTGCAACGTCACCGTGTAGAGATCCATGACCGGCACATGCCTCGACTCGCCGAGACGGCGCACCTCTTCGACATAGGGCAGGTTGGCGTCGGCGATCACCCGGCTGTCCGGCGTGAGAGCGCGGCGCACGATCGAGGTGACGAGAATCGGGATCGCCCCGGCGGCGCGCGCCTCGTCGAGATAGCGTGAGAGATTCGCGCGGTAGGTGGTCGCCGGATCGGTCTCGCGGTCCGGTCCCTTGCCCGGGTTGTCGTTGTGGCCGAACTGGATGAGGACGTAGTGCGGCCGCGCCGCCAGCGCCGGCTCCCAGAATCCTTCGGCGCGATAGCTCTTCGAGCTGCGGCCGTTCTGCGCGAAGTTCAGCACCTCGACGCCAGGGCCGAAGGCGTCGCGGAACCCCGGCCCCCAGCCACCGCCTTCCGCCACCGTCGAGTCACCGACGAGGGCAATCCGCACGAGCTCGCCCGCCGCCTGGGCGCTCGATGCCTGGGCGGTCAGGATCGCCGCCGCCGTCGCGAGCCAGATGCGCACGCGCCGATGATACGCGCTCGGCCAGGCGCGGTACGTGGAAGGCGTCCCTGGCCGAGGCCTGACCGCTTGAGGCCAGAACCGCCGCGGCGCTCGAGAGCGAGGGTTGGGCCCCCAGGTAGGATTCGAACCTACTCCAGGACGTCGGGAGGGACTGTCGCCACTACGGCCACGGCCGTCGCCGGAGCCGGGCGCGGCAGCAGCACCAGCCCGACCATGTAGAGGGCGACGGTCGCGAAGGCCACGTAGCCGGCCAGGGGCGCCGTCGCTTCCCCTTCGATCGGGCCCGCGGTCGCGCCCTCGAGGAGGACGGTGAGCAGGCGGCGCGTCCAGCCCGCTTGCGGATCGGCCAGCGCGGCCAAGGCCACGTAACGCACCACGTAGGCCCAGCCGAACACGACGAGCAGGCTGCGCAGCAGCCGCGTGCGGTCGGGCTGCGCGGCCAGCGTGTTCCAGAGCAGGAACAGGAAGAAGAGGTTGAAGACGAGGCGCAGCACGCCCGCGTCCGGGGTGAGGCACGTGAAGAGCTGGGCGCTGGCCGCGAAGAGGCTGAGCAGGACGACGGTGCCGCTCGCGTTCTCGAGGCCCGTGCGATGGTCGCCGAGGAGGCCGTTCGGGATCAGGAGCCCCGCGCGCGCCATCACACCCAGGAGCAGGACCGCCAGCACCAGCGTGATGAGGGGAGGCGGCACGAAGCTCAGGGCGCCCCCCGCCGGCGCGATGCGGAGCCCGCCCGCGCCGGCCACGGTCAGGAACAGCGCGGGCAGGAGGAAGGCCTCGCGCGCCGGGGGCAGGGGGCGCGTCATCACTTGCGCTCCTCGAAGACCTTCATCGGGTTGAGGTCGGACAGCTCACGAGTCAGCCCGCGCTGCAACTCCGCGCGCAGCTCGTCCGCGGTGTGCATCTGCAGGGTGGGGTCGGGCACGACCAGGCGCCCGCCCGGCGCGCGCGCGATCGCGCGGTCCACGACCTCCAGCCCCTGTTGGTAGAGCGCGTCGTCGCGATAGACGCGGCCCCAGCCCTGACGGTAGTAGCTGTACGCGATGTAGAACTGGGTCGGCGCGTCCTGCCGCGCGGGGTCGGCGCGCTCCAGGGCGGCGCGGGCCTCCGGGAACTGGTCGTTCCGGAAGAAGCGCAGTCCCTCCTGGAAGTTCACCGGGTCCACGTGATACGCCCCCACGGAGGCGGCCACGCCCCCCGCAAGCTGTTGGACCGTGCGGGGCTGGCGCGAGTAGACGGAGACGATGAAGGCCGCGTAGGCCGCCGCGAACAGGAGGCCGGCCACCCGCACCAGGACCTGTTTCACGGCGCCATGGTAGCGCGGGTAATATGGATTCATGTTCAGCCGCACGGTCGAGCGTGTCCTCAATGCCGCGGCCCGGGAAGCCGTATCCCGGCGCCACGCCCACCTGACCCTGGAGCACCTCCTCTTCGCCATCATCAACGAGACGAGCGGCGACAAGATCCTGCGCGCGGCCGGGGCCAATACCGAGAAGATCAAGGCCGACCTGGACGCGTTCCTCGACGAGAACATGGAGACGCTGCCCCTCGGGGCCAAGCGCCCGCCCGACCAGACCCTGGCCTTCCGCCGCGTCCTCCAGACGGCCGTCCTGCACGTGCAGAGCGCGGGCAAGGCGGAAGCGGACGTGGGCGACATCCTGGCCGCGCTCCTGGCCCAGGGCCGCTCCCATGCCGTCGATCTCCTGACCGGCCAGGGCGTGAGCCGCCTCGACATCCTCAACTACATCTCGCACGGGATTTCCAAGGTCCCGGGCGACACGGTCGAGCCCGAAGGGGGCGCCGCCACCGGCGGCGCGGGCGAAGAGGGGCCGGCCACCGCGCGCGATCCTCTCGGCGCCTATTGCGTCAACCTCACCGAGCGCGGGCGGCAGGGGAAGCTGGACCCGCTGATCGGCCGCCTGCCGGAGCTGCAGCGCGCACTGGAGATCCTGGCTCGCCGCCGCAAGAACAACCCCGTCTTCGTGGGCGACCCCGGGGTCGGCAAGACCGCGCTCGTGGAAGGGCTGGCCCTGCGCCTCCTGCAGGAGGACGCGCCCGAGATCCTGAAGGGAGCGGAGGTGTTCGCCCTCGACACGGGGGCGCTGCTGGCCGGCACCCGCTATCGCGGCGACTTCGAGGAGCGGTTCAAGGCCGTCTTGAGCGCGCTGAAGAAGCGGCCGCGCTCGATCCTGTTCATCGACGAGATGCACACGATGGTCGGCGCGGGGGCCACCACCGGCGGGACCATGGACCTCGCCAATCTCATCAAGCCCGTGCTCACCGAAGGCGAGATCCGCCTCGTCGGCTCCACCACGTTCGAGGAGTTCAAGCACATCGAGAAGGACCGCGCCCTGGCCCGGCGCGTGCAGAAGATCAACCTCAACGAGCCCACGCTCGAGGAGACGATCAAGATCCTGCGCGGCCTGCGCAGCCGGTACGAGGACTACCACAAGGTCGCCTACACCGACGCCGCCCTGGAGGCGGCCGCCCGCCTCGCCCGCCGCCATCTGCGCGACCACCGCCTCCCGGACAGCGCGATCGACGTGCTGGACGAAGCGGGGGCCATGCTGCGCCTGCAAGCGGCGACCGCGGACGAGAAGAAGACCGCAGACGTCCCCGAGGTGGAGAAGGTCGTGGCCCGCATGGCCCGCATCCCCGAGAAGCAGGCCTCCGCCTCCGACAAGGAGCGCCTGCGCACGCTCGAGGAGGCGCTGCAGCGCGTGGTGTTCGGCCAGGAGTCCGCGGTCCACACCGCGGTGATGTCGATCAAGCGGGCGCGCGCGGGGCTGGGCCATCCCGACCATCCGGCGGGCTGCTTCCTGTTCACCGGCCCCACCGGCGTCGGCAAGACCGAGCTGGCCAAGCAGCTCGCGCTCCACCTCGGCAACGAGTTCATCCGCTACGACATGAGCGAATACGGCGAGAAGCACGCGGTGGCCCGCCTCATCGGCGCTCCCCCCGGCTACGTCGGCTTCGAGCAGGGGGGCCTGCTCGTGGACGCCGTGCGGCAGCACCCCTACGCGGTGGTGCTGCTCGACGAGATCGAGAAGGCGCACCCGGACCTCTTCAACATCCTGCTGCAGGTGATGGACCACGCGACCCTCACCGACAACACGGGGCGCAAGGCGGACTTCCGACAGGTCATCCTCATCATGACGTCCAACGCGGGCTCACGCGAGATGAGCGCGGGCATCATCGGCTTCAGCTCGGACCGCACCCAGGACCGGGCCCACGAAGCCGACCGCCGGGGCAACAAAGCCCTGGAGCGGCTCTTCAACCCCGAGTTCCGGAACCGCCTGGACGCGATCGTCACCTTCAAGGGCCTGAGCGTCGAAGTCATGGAGACGATCGTGGACAAGTTCGTCCTCCAGCTCGAGGCCCAGCTCACGGAGCGCCGCGTGGCCATCACGCTGGCCCCGGAGGCGCGGACCTGGCTGGCGAAGAAGGGGTTCGATCCCGTGATGGGCGCGCGGCCGCTCGCGCGCGTGATCCAGACCGAGGTGCGCGATCCCCTCACCGACGAGATCCTGTTCGGCAAGCTGGAGCACGGCGGGACGGTGACCATCCGGCTCGAGGGCGAGAAGCTGGCCTTCACTTTCGACCCCACACCGGCGCCCGCGCCGGGGCCGACGCCCGAGCTGATCCCGGAAAGCTAGGCGGGGCCGTTCTCGAGGGGCGTCAGTCCCCGAAGCGCGCCGCCCGCCGCTCCGGCCCCTTCGCGGCCACGACCGCCGCGAGCAGGAACACGGTGACGGCGGTGAGGGCCATCGCATTCGCGTAGGACGTCCGCTGCGCGAAGACGGCCTCGACGTAGGCGACGCTGCCCGCGAGCAGCACGCCGCACTGGTAGGCGAACCCGGGCAGGAACCCGCGCACGGAGTCCGGGCTCAGCTCCGTGATGTGGGCGGGGATCACGCCCCACGCGCCCTGCACCATGAACTGCAGGAGGAAGGCGCCGGCGACGAGGCCGCCCGCGGTGGGCGCGTAGGCCCAGAGCGGGATGACGAGGACGCCCAGCAGCAGGGCCGTGATCATGGTGAAGCGGCGGCCGTAGCGGTCGGAGACGAAGCCGAACGCGATCCCGCCGATCAGCGCCCCCACGTTGTAGATCACCGCGATCTTGGCCACCGTCTGCGGCGAGAAGCCGCGCTCGACCTTGAGGAACGTGGGGTACATGTCCTGCGTGCCGTGCGCGACGCCCACCATGGCCGTCATCAGGACCACCAGGTACAGGAAGAGGCGCCACTGGGAGACGATGCCGCGGCCGAGATGGCTCCAGCTCTCCGCCTTCTTCTTCTCCCAGACCTTCGACTCCTTGACCCGGAACCGGACGAAGAGCGCGAGCAGAGCGGGCAGACCGCCGATGAAGAACATCGGGCGCCAGCCCCAGCGCGGGAACACGAAGAAGTAGCAGCAGGCGGCGAGCAGGTAGCCGGTCGCATAGCCTTCCTGCAGGAAGCCCGAGAGCACGCCGCGCCAGCGCGGAGGGACCTTCTCCATGGCCAGGGAGGCGCCGATCCCCCACTCGCCGCCCATGCCGATCCCGAACAGCGCGCGCAGGACGAGGAACGTCGTGTAGTCCGGGGCCAGGCCGGAGAGGACCTCGACCAGCGAATAGAAGACGAGGTCGATCATCAGGGGCAGGCGGCGGCCGTAGCGGTCGGCCAGGAGGCCGAAGATCAGCGCGCCCACCGGGCGGAAGGCCAGGGTCACCGTGATGGTGAGGGCGAGGTCGGGGATGCTCTTGCCGAAGTCCCTGGCCACGCTCGGCAGCACGAAGACGAGGATGAAGAAGTCGAAGGCGTCGAGCGTCCAGCCCAGGAAGCTCGCGGCGAGCGCGCTGACGTAGTCGGAGGCGGGGACGTCGTGGGCCTGCGCGTCCGCGCTCAGCGTTCCCACTCGATGTTCGGAGGACGCGGCGTGGCGCACAGGGGCCCGCCTTTCGCGTCCGTGAGGCGCAGCCGCACCGTGATGGGCTGATCGGAACGGCAGGCGCGCTCGACGCGGGCGGCGGAGAGATGTCCGAGCCGGATCTTCAGGCGGCGGAACATGTCGAACCGGCCGCCCGGCCCCTTCACGCCCCAGCACAGGTAGAAGAACCGATCGTCCGCCGTTCCCTGGGCGAAGGCACCGAGGAAGTTCGGCGTCCCGTCCTTCTTGCGCTCAACCCGGAACTCGGGCTCGAAGGTCACCGTCTTCGCGTCGCCGGGCACCTGCTCGATGACGTCCTTCCCGCGCTGGATCCCGAGGAACACGGGGTCCTTCACGGGCCGCGCCGGATCCTGCGGATCGCGGAAGCAGGTGCCGGGGAGGTCCGTGCAGACGACGCGCACGCGCAGGGTTCCGATCTCCGCGGCGGTCCGCCGGGCGCCCGCCACGCCCTACGCCGTCTCCGCGCGCGCGGCGCGCTGCAGGCCCAGCTCCTCGACCGCGATCTCGCGCATGCGGTACTTCTGCACCTTGCCCGTCACCGTCATCGGGAAGGCGTCGGTGAGCTTCCAATAGCGCGGGATCTTGAAGGTGGCGATCTGGCCGCGGCAGAAGGCGGCGAGATCGTCGCCGCTCACCGTGCGGCCCTCCTTGAGCTTGATCCAGGCCATGACCTGCTCGCCGTACGTCTCGCAGGGCACGCCGATGACCTGCACGTCGGAGACGTCGGGATGGGTGTACAGGAACTCCTCGATCTCGCGCGGATAGATGTTCTCGCCGCCGCGGATGATCATGTCCTTGATGCGCCCCACGATCTTCACGTACCCCTCCGCGTCCATGGTGGCGAGGTCGCCCGTGTGCATCCAGCGTGCCTCGTCGATGGCGGCGCGGGTGGCCGCGGGGTCGTTCCAGTAACCCAGCATGACGCTGTAGCCGCGGGTGCAGAACTCCCCGGGCATGCCGCGCGCGACGATCGCGCCCGTCTCCGGGCTCACCACCTTGATCTCGAGATGGGGATGCACGCGGCCCACCGTCGACACCCGTCGCTCCACGGAATCGGTGGTGAGGCTCTGGGTGGAGACGGGCGAGGTCTCCGTCATCCCGTAGCAGATCGTGACCTCGCTCATGTGCATGAGCGCCTGTACGCGCTTCATCACCTCGATCGGACACGGTGAGCCGGCCATGATGCCCGTACGCAAGGTGGAGAGGTCGAACTCCGCGAAGCGCGCGTGGTCCAGCTCGCCCAGGAACATGGTGGGCACGCCGTAGAGGGAAGTGCAGCGCTCGGCCTGCACGGCCGAAAGCACCGCGATGGGCTCGTAGGCTTCGGCCGGCACCACGATGCAGGCGCCGTGGGTCGTGCAGGCGAGGTTTCCCAGGACCATGCCGAAGCAGTGGTAGAACGGGACCGGGATGCAGACGCGGTCCGCGTCCGAATAGCGCAGCGCCTCCCCGATGAAGTAGCCGTTGTTGAGGACGTTGTGATGGGAGAGGGTCGCGCCCTTGGGCAGGCCGGTCGTGCCCGACGTGTACTGGATGTTGATGGGGTCGTCGAACTGCAGCCCCGCTTCCCGCTCCGCGAGGCGCGCCTCGTCCACTCCGTCGCCGGCGCGGAGCAGCGTTTCCCACTCGTCGTCCAGCACCAGCGCCTCCCGGAGGGACGGGCAGCGGCCTCGCACCTCGCCGAGGAGCGCGACGTAGTCGGTCCCGCGGAAGCCGCGCGCCAGCAGGAGGAGGCGCGTGCCGGACTGGTCCAGGGCGTGGGCCAGCTCCATCGCCTTGTAGGCGGGATTGATGTTGACCAGGATCGCGCCGATGCGCGCGGTCGCGTATTGGGCGATCACCCACTCGTAGCGATTGGGGGCCCAGATGCCGACGCGGTCGCCCTTCTCGATCCCGCGCGCGAGGAGCCCCCGTGCTGCCCGCCCCGTCTCCGCCCAGAGCTCGCCATACGTCGCCCGATAGCCCTGATGGGCGACGACCAGCGCTTCGCGAGCGCCTGATCTCTCGACCGTGCGCCGCAGGTTGGCCCCGATCGTCTCGCCCAGGAGCGGGACGTCGCTGGCGCCGTGCGCGTAGGAGGGCGCGCTCACGGATACCACCCGATCGGCTTCTCGCTGAGGTTGATGTGCACCTGCTTGACCTGCAGGTACTCCTCCACGCCCCAGGGTCCGAGCTCGCGGCCGATGCCGCTCATCTTGTAGCCGCCCCAGGGCGCCTCCACGAACGTCGGCTGCATGTGGTTGACCCAGACCACGCCGGCCTGCAGCCGCTTCACCATGCGCAGGCACTTGAAGATGTCGCGGCTCCAGACGGCGGCGGCCAGGCCGTAGACGCTGTCGTTCGCGATGCGCAGGGCTTCCGCTTCGTCGTCGAACGGGATCACCGCCATCACCGGCCCGAAGACCTCCTCGCGCGCGATGGTGGCCGCGTTGTCCACGTCGTAGAAGATCGTGGGCTCCACGAAGTACCCGCGCTGCAGGGCGGGGTCGGCGGGACGTCCGCCGCCCACGGCCAGGCGGGCTTCACGGCGGCCGATCTCCTGGTAGCGCTGGACGCGCTCCATCTGCGCGCGCGAGACGAGCGGGCCCATCTTGGTCTCGCGGTCGGAGCCCGGGCCCAGCTGGATGCGCTTCGCCTTCTCCACCATGGCGTCCAGCATCTTCTTGTAGATGGGCCGCTGCACGAGCACGCGCGCGCCCGCGGAGCAGACCTCGCCCTGGTTGATGAAGACCCCGAACAGGGCGCCGTCCACCGCCGCCTCGAAATCCGCGTCCGCGAAAAAGATGTTCGGCGACTTGCCGCCCAGCTCCAGGCTCACCTTCTTGAGGGTGTCCGCGGCTGCGCGCAGCACCGACTTGCCGACTTCGAGGCTGCCCGTGAACGCGATCTTGTCCACGCCCGGATGCGCCACGAGCGGCGCGCCGGCGGACTCCCCGTGACCGGTCACGACGTTGATCACTCCCGGAGGCACTCCACAATCGGCGAAGGCGCGGGCCAGGCGCAGGAGGGTGAGCGGCGTCTGCTCCGCGGGCTTGATCACGCTCGTGCAGCCCGCGCAGAGGGCGGGCGCGATCTTCCAGGCGGCCATGAGCAGCGGGTAGTTCCAGGGAATGATCTGCCCGGCCACGCCCATCGGCTCCTTGAGGGCCAGGGAGAGCGCGTCGTCGGGAACAGGCAGGACCTCGCCGTGGATCTTGGTGGCCAGCCCGCCGTAGTACTCGAAGCAGGTGGCAGCGTCGTCGATGTCGAACTCCGCCTCGACGATCGGCTTGCCGGAGTTCAGGGTCTCCAGCTCGGCCAGCTCGGAGCGCCGGACGCGGATGGCCTCCGCGATGCGGAAGAGGACGCGGCCACGCTGCTGGGCGGTGGCGTCGCGCCAGCCGCCGTCGAAGGCGGTCCGCGCCGCGCGGACCGCCCGATCCACGTCTTCCGCACCCGCATCCGGAACCTGGGCGACGACCTCGTCCGTGGCCGGGTTACGGACTTCCAGGGTGCGGCCCGCGGCCGCTGCGACCCACTCTCCCCCGATCAGCGTCGTCTCGGAGGCATGCATGGGCTCACCTCATCGCGTGGAAACGATCGCGGTCGCGCGGTCGATCTGGGCCGCCAACCCCTCGAGCAGGCCGGCCACCAGCCGCGCCTGCTCCTCCGCCTGCGTCCATTCCCGCTGCTCGAGGGCTTCGCGCACGCCGGGCAGCGTCTTCACGCCGTATCCGGTGTAGAAGCCGGGAGCGTAGACGTGGTGCACGAACCAGGGCCGCCGGGGCAGGCCTTCGGATCGCGTGAGCGTGCGCTCCGCGCTCATGAGCACGCCGTCGAGGGACTTCTGCGCGTCGGCGGACAGCGGGCTCGTGCGCGCTTTCCACGCCGCGTCGAAGGCCTTGGCGCTCTCGTCCACTCGCGCCTTCGCGTTCTGGAGCGGGGCGAGGCTGATGTAGGGCACGGGCGGCCGCGGCGAGGGCGGAAGCTCCACCTGCTTGGGGTCGGCCGCGATCTGGTAGGTCCGGTCGCGGAGGCGGCGGTTCACTTCTTCCGTCTCCTCCCGCATCTCGTCCGAGAGCTTGCCGACCTCGGTCACGTAGCGCCCGAGGGTGTCCGCGAAGGCGGTGAACTCGAAGGGCAGGACGTCCGCATCGGCCAGACGCATCTCCGCCCGTCCCACGGTCTGGGCCAGGGCGATCCCGTATTCGAAGGTCGGGTCCTTGAAGCGCGTATAGAGGTCGAAGGAGTCGTAGACCGAGTGGTACTCCCCGCCGTCGTCCTCGCCCCCGTAGCCGATGTTGAGGGAAGCGATGCCGAGGTGCTGGAGGAACGGCGTGTAGTCCGATCCCGAGCCCAGGGCGGAGATGCGCAGGTCGCGCCGGTCGCGCACGTCCTTGCGGTCGTCGGCGCGCGAGTCCAGCACGCGCCGCGCCCGCGCGCGCTCGGCCACGCTGACCCTGGTCTGCGGGTCGATCACGTCGCGCGCGACTTCGTTGATGAAGCGCTCGAGCGTGTGCGAGCCGCCCACGCCCAGGAAGCCGCGCCCGTTCCCGTCGGTGTTGATGTAGACGGCGGCCTTGCTCCGCAGCTCCTCTGCGTGCGCCTCCACCCATTCCGTGGAGCCGATCAGCCCCGGCTCCTCGCCGTCCCAGGCCGCGAACACGATCGTACGCTTCGGCGTCCAGCCCGACTTGTGCAGCTCGCCGATGGCCTTGGCTTCGGCCAGCAGGGGCACGAGGCCGGAGATGGGATCGTTCGCGCCGTTCACCCAGGCGTCGTGATGGTTGCCACGGACGATCCACTCGTCGGGGCGCTCCGCCCCCGCCAGCCGCGCGATCACGTCGTAGGCGGGCACCTGGTTCCAGTTGAAGGCGAGCTTGAGATGGACCTTCGTGGGACCCGGGCCGAGGTGATACGTGAGCGGCAGCGCGCCGCGCCAGGCCTCCGGAGCCAGGGGCCCGCGTAGCGCGCGCAGCAGGGGCTGTGCGTCGGCGTAGGAGATCGGCATCACCGGGATCTTGGTGAGGGTAGGCGCCTCGGCCAGGGACAGCCGCTTCGCGTCCGGCGTAGCCCCGACTCCCGGCGTCAGGGGGTCGCCCGGGAAGAGCGGCATGTCCGCCACCGAGCCGCGCTGCGCGCCGCGATCGTTCCGGAAGGCGCCCTCCGGGTAGACGTCACCCTGGAAGTAGCCGTCGTCGCGGGGATCGGAGTAGATGAGGCAGCCCACCGCGCCGTGCTCCGCCGCCACCTTGGGCTTGATGCCGCGCCAGGAGCCGCCGTAGCGCGCGAGGACGACCTTGCCCTTCACGTCCACCCCGCGGCGCGCCAGCTCCTCGTAGTCGCGCGGCACGCCGTAGTTCACGTAGACGAGGGGGGCGGTGACGTCGCCGTCGATCGAATAGGCGTTGTAGACGGGGAGCTGCTCGGCGGTCTGCCCGGAGGTCGCGTCCTCCTTCAGCATCGGCTCGGAGATGGCGGCGGTGAAACGGGTGGGCTCGACCATCTCGAGCAGCCGCGTCTTCGGCGTCGGGAAGAGAACGCGGAACTCCTCGATGCGCGTGTCGTAGCCCCAGGAGCGGAAGAAGGAGGCGAGGAACTCCGCGTTCTCCTTGCCGTAGGGCGAGCCCAGGTGGTGAGGCCGCGCGGAGAGGCGCTTCATCCAGTCGCGCAGGTCGCTGGCGCTCAAGGACGCGTCGAAGCGCTGCTCGAGGGCGCGCTGGGCGCGCGCGCGCTCGTCCGTGAACCCGAGAAGACCCTGATCGGCGCGAACGGAACCGGCCACGACGATGAAAGCGAGGACGGCGATAGAGGCCCGACGGCGTGTGACCATGCACCCTCCGAGAAGCGTGGTGACGCGAGTGGGCGGGGATTGTATTACGCGGCCGGCCACAGAACTCGATGGTGGCCGCCAGAGGCAGCCATTGCCGTGGTGGTGGTGGCCGCCAGAGGCGCGGGGCGTCCGTTCAGGATTCTGTAGGGCGGCGCGCGGGGGCGGGTCGGACGGAGGTCCAGGCGATGCTCCCGTCTTCCGCCAAGACGGCGAACTGGGGACCGTCTTCGCGCGTCACGCTCATCACCGCGCGCGGACGCCCCTCGGTGTCGAGCATGAGCAACGCCGGATTGCCTCCGGGCAAGGCACAGGAGACCTTGGGCCGGCCGTCCCCGTCCATGAGCGACAGGTAGGGCGTACCGTCGGGCTGGAGCGAGCAGAACAGCCGCGTGTGGCCGTCGGCCTGGGTCAGGCGCAAGTGGGCGGCGCCTTCGTTGCTCACGGTGAGGAGCGCCTGCGTGGGCGTCTCGCTCGCCCCGAAGAGCGTGAGCACCGGCGACCCGTCCGGAGACAGCGCGATGTGCACGCGCGGGGCGCCGCTCGCGTCGAGCAAATCGAACGCGGGGGCATCGTCCGGAGAGACGTGGAGCGCGACGCGCGGACGTCCGGCGCTGTCCGACACCAGGAAACCGGGAGCGCCGTTGTCCGCCTGCGTCCCCAGCACGGCACGCACTTCTCCCTTGGCGTCCACGAGCTCGAACCGGCGTGCGCGCACGTTGTCCACCACGGGACCCGGCGATGCTTCGCCGTGGCCGTTTCCGCCGCCGCTTCCCTGTGACATCTCTCGGGCCTCTAGAACGCGAAACCGGCGCTGAAGTACACGCGCGTGCGGCCCTCGCTGTGCGCCGCGGCCACGCTGACCGTATTCTCGCGCTTGAGGAACGAGATCCATAGCCCGCCCCCGAAGCCGGTGTGCCACTTGTTCGAGTCCTCGCCCTTCAGCCACACGCGTCCCCCGTCGGCCAGGCCGAAGATGCCCAGCTCCTCGGGGACGAGCAGGTTCATCTCGAACAGGCGCAGGCGAAGCTCCGCGTTGCCCCACGCGGAGGCGTCGCCGGCGTAGCGCTGGATGTCGAGACCGCGCACGGTGTCCGGGCCGCCGATGAAGGCGGCCTCGTTCACGGGGTAGAGGCCCCAGACCTGCCGGCCACCCGCGCGCAGGGCCAGCGTCGGCTGGAGGGGGATGGGAGCGGTGAGGAAGGCGCGGACGTCGCCGTGGGCTTCCCCGAACCCCTCCTGCGCGCTCCACACCGACGGCCAGTAGTTGCCTTCCGCGTAGAACATGGCCCCGCGCGTCGCCGCACGCGGACGGTTGCGCACGTCCCAGCGCAAGCTGGTGCCCAGGCCCACCTGGCCGAAGTCGGCCACGCCGTAGGGGCGGGAGAGGGCGAGGAACCGGGCAGCGTCGATCTTCGTATGGCTGAACTTCACGGTGGGACCGATCCACCAGTCGACGTTCTCGACGCCGAAGCGGAACCTCGGCTGGAACAGGTACTGCTGTTGGCCCGAGCGGTAGAAGTCGTCGTCCCGCGTCGCCGTCGTCTCGTTCCCGTAGCCGTAGAACCGGATGAGCTCGATACCGGAGGCGCGGAGCAGGAGCTGCGTGCGCTTGCGCGAGTTCGTGCGCAGGAAGTCGCCTTCGTATTGGGCCATGCCCGACCGGAGCCCCGTCGCATACACGGCCCCCACGGCCTGGTGGGACCGATAGGGATACTTGCGGAAGCCGTAGTCGGTCCTCTGCACCTTGAGCCCCAGGAGCAGGCCGACGTCGGTCACGGCGCTCACCCAGGCCTGCGGCCCGGTGGCGTGGCCCCAGTCGAGGAGCGGATCGCCCAGGTAGTCCACGACCGGCACGAACGGCTTGTCGCTGTCCGCGGAGCCCGGCCCCGGGATCAGCTGGTTACGGCCCTCGGCATCGTAGAAATGAGTACCTTCGCCCGCGGAGTCGTCGACGACGTCGTTGCCCCCGTCGCCGATGACGCGCACGCCGATCGGCGAATCCACGCGGGGATGGGAGGCAGTGCGGTCGTCGCCTCCCTGGAGGTAGAGGCGGACCTCGCGCGTCTCGTCCGGGCGGAAGACGCGCTGGAAGTACGGGCTTCCCGCCTGGCCCGCCTCGTCACGCGCGGCCAGCGTGACCTGGACGGACCCGTCTTCGCTCTTGCGGACGTCCGCGATGTCCGCCTGGTTCGTGCCCCACACTTCCGCTTCCCGCGCCATGTCGCCGTAGTAGTGGCGCGCGAACTCGGGCAGGCGGGCGCGACGGTCCCGCAGCTTGGCCAACATCGTGGCGCCGACGATCCGGTAGTACTCCGGCGGCATGCGGTGCACGGCCTCGTCCAGGACGCGGTCGGAGAGGGCTTCCTGCATCTCGCGCACGACCTGGTCCCAGGCCGCGGCATCGAGGTCGCCGAGGACCCTCCGGTCCATGAACCGCCCCGCCCAGTTGAGGCCCAGGACCTCGGGGTATTTCGACTCGAAGTTCACGAATCGCGGCTGGCCGAGGCGGGCAATGGCCATGAGCAGGCCGTCGAACTTCGCGAAGGCCTGGTCGCGGTCTTCGGGGAACGGCTGCAGCCGGTCCTGTCCGCGAACGCGAACCCACGAATACTGGCGCTGGTGGCGGTCCCAGTCGCCGACGAACATGTCGAGGAGGCGGGCCCGCAGGTAGGCGCGGGAGTCGATGCGGTCCTTGGGGCTCTCGTCGAGCATCCGCGGCCACACCTCGTCCCAATCGTAGATCTTCTCGACGTTCTCGAAGCCGGGGGTGACCGGCGGCTTCGTGCTCGGGTGCTCCTCGAGGACGCCGAGCATGCCCCCGAACTCCTTCTGGAATTCACCGAGGGCAGGGTCGTCCGGGATCACCACGAACTTGTGCTCGAGGTGAGTCAGGCCCAGGGCCTCCTCCAGCCGGTCCGCGATCAGCGGGCCCGCGGGGTGGGCTGCGCTGATCTGGTCCTGGGCCACCCACTGGATGAACGTGTCGCGGTACTCCGCGGGCAGCGCGGCCTCCGGATCCTTGTCGACGGAGCGCACGCGGAACTCGCGTCCATCCGCGGCTTCGAAGCGCAGCGACTTCGTCTGCTTGCCGCCGCCCTTCTTGGTCGGCTTGAGGCCCCCGTGAAAGGACGCGAGATCGAGCACTTCGACGTCGATGGGCGTGGCCCAGAGGCGGCGGTAGTTCGGTCCGAGGAAGACGCGGCGGATTCCCGAGGTCTGGTACTTCGGGTTGGCGGCGACGCGCACGGTCTTGCGGGCGGGCCCCTCCTCACTCCTGGCGTCGACGGGCACAAGGAGGAGGATCAAGGCGGCCGCGACGCGCGGAGGTCGGAGTCGAGAAGCCCACGTCTCCTCCCATCTCACTACGGAAGAGGCCGTCTGTGGGTGTGTTAGGGTGTTTTGATGAGCGACGGCGGAAACGCCCACAGCCAACCATCCACGGTGGCCGCCAGAGGCACGAACCGCCTCATCCATTCGACGAGCCCCTACCTCCTCCAGCACGCCCACAACCCGGTGGACTGGCATCCCTGGGGCCAGGAGGCGCTGGCGCGGGCGCGGGACGAGGACAAGCCGATCCTGCTCAGCATCGGTTACTCCGCCTGCCACTGGTGCCACGTGATGGAGCGCGAGTCCTTCGAGGACGAAGGGATCGCCCGCCTCATGAACGAGCACTTCGTGCCGGTCAAGGTGGACCGCGAGGAACGGCCCGACCTCGACGACATCTACATGGCGGCGACGCTGGCCATGAACCAGGGCCAGGGCGGGTGGCCCATGACGGTGTTCCTGACTCCGGACCAGGAGCCGTTCTTCGCCGGCACCTACTTCCCGCCGACCGACCGCTATGGCCGCCCCGGCTTCCGGACGCTGCTCGAGCGGATCGCCGATCTCTGGAAGCGCGACCGGCCCGGGCTCCGCGCCCAGGCCGCCGAGGTGACGCAGTTCCTGCGCGAGAACACGCGCTCCGCCCCCGGCCTCTCCGTGGGCGAGGAGGAGATCCGCAAGGCGGTGGCCCAGCTCGCGCGTGACTTCGACGAGCGCTGGGGCGGCTTCGGACGCGCTCCCAAGTTCCCGCCCTCCCCCGCCTTGTCGCTCCTCCTGCGCGCGTACCGGCGCTTCGGCGACACCGAGGCCCTGCGCATGGCCACGCGCACGCTCGAGATGATGGCGCGGGGCGGGATGCGCGACCAGATCGGGGGCGGCTTCCACCGCTATTCCGTGGACGAGCGCTGGCTGGTGCCGCACTTCGAGAAGATGCTGTACGACAACGCCCAGCTCGCGCGCGTGTACCTCGAGGCCCACCAGGCCTCGGGGGATCCGTTCTTCCGCGCCGTGGCCGAGGACGTGCTCGATTACGTGCTGCGCGAGATGACGTCGCCGGAGGGCGGCTTCTACTCCGCGACGGACGCGGACTCCGAAGGCGAAGAGGGCAAGTTCTTCGTCTGGAGTCCGGCGGAAGTCCGCGACGCGCTCGGGGACACGGAGGCGGCGCGCCTCTTCGCCGCCGCCTATGACGTCACGGAAGCGGGGAACTTCGAAGGGCACAACATCCCGAACGTGCCCCGGCCCCTCGACGACGTCGCGGCGGAGCTCGGCATCGCGCGGCCCGTCCTGGACGCGAGCCTTTCCGCTTCACGCGCCCGCCTTTACGAGGCACGTGCCCGGCGCGTCCCGCCCGCCCTCGACGACAAGGTCCTCACGGCCTGGAACGGGCTGATGATCGGGGCCCTGGCCGACGGGCTGCGCGTGACCGGCGACCGCCGTTACCTGGACGCGGCCACGCGCGCGGCGGGATTCCTGCGCGCCCGGCTGGTGGACGCGGACGGGCGGCTGCTGCGCACATTCCGCGCGGGCAAGGCCCACCTCGCCGCCTACCTCGAGGACTACGCGTATCTCGCGGCCGGGCTCCTCGACCTGTACGAAGCGGGCGGCGACGCCACCCACCTGCGCGAGGCGGAGCGGCTGGCCGGGCAGATCCTCGCGGACTTCGCGGCGGAGGACGGCGGCTTCTATTCGACCGCGAGCGGACACGAGACCCTGATCGTCCGCCACCGCGAGGGACACGACGGCGCCACGCCCGCCGCCAACGCCGTCGCCGCGCACACCCTGGCCCGGCTCTCGTACCACCTCGGTCGCAGCGACCTGCGCGAGCGGGCGGTGGAGGCGATCCGGGCCTGGGGCAAGGCCATCGCGCGCCAGCCGCGCGCGTTCACGACCACCCTGGCCGCGGCGGACCTGCTGCTGGAGGGTCCCATCGAGCTGGCGCTGGTCGGCGAGGCGAGCGAGCGCGACGCGCTGCGCGCGGAGGTGGCCCGCCACTACCTTCCCAACCGGATCGTCGCCCTGCACGATCCGGCGCACGGGACTTCGGACCTGCCCCTGGTGGCGGGCAAGACCACCGTGGACGGGCGGGCCGCCCTCTACGTCTGCCGCAACTTCGCCTGCCAGCGGCCGGTGACGGAAGCGCGCGACGTGCCGGCCGCCCTCGCCGCCGGTGTACTGGGACCTGGAGAGGAGGCGCGCGGCGCGCTCGCGCCCGCCATCCTCGGCGGCGCGGCCTCTCCGGAGGCCACCTCGGCGCTCGCCCGGCGATCCCCGTTCGCCGCGACCGGCTACACCACGCTGGGGGGGACGGGCCTCACCGTGAGCCGCCTGGGATTCGGCGGCTATCGCGTGGACGACGAGACACCCGCTCACCATCAGGCCCTGTCGGACGCGCTCCGCGGCGGCCTCGACGTCGTCGACACCTCGACCAACTACACGGAGGGCGCGAGCGAGCGGCTCTTCGGCCAGGTCCTGGGCGAGGTCGTGCGCGCGGGCGAGCGAGGCCGGGAGGAGATCGTCGTGGTCTCCAAGATCGGCTACGTGCAGGGCGAGAACCTCGAGCGCGCCCAGGAGAGCGAGGCCGCGGGCCGGCCCCTGCCCGAGATCGTCAAATACGGCGAGGGCGTGTGGCACTGCATCCACCCGGAGTTCCTCGACGACCAGCTGACCCGCTCCCTCGCGCGGCTCCGCCTGCAGACCCTCGACGTGTGCCTCCTCCACAACCCCGAGTACTTCCTCATGGACGCGCACGAGCGCAGCTACGGCACGCTCGATCGTCGCCGCCGCGATTTCTACACGCGGCTGGCCGCGTCTTTCGCCTTCCTGGAGGAACAGGTGCGCGCCGGACGCATCCGCGCGTACGGTGTCTCCTCGAACACCGCCGCCCGCCCGGCCAGCGATCCGGAGGCGACGTCCCTCGGCCGCATGCTCGAGGCCGCACGCGAGGCCGGAGGCGCCGATCATCACTTCCGCGTCCTGCAGCTTCCGCTGAACCTGTTCGAGTCGGGGCCGGTCCTGGAGCCCAGCGACGGACCGGACGGGAAGCAGACCGTGCTCGACCTCGCGCGCGCGGCCGGCGTGGGCGTGCTCGCCAACCGGCCCTTGAACGCGATGGTGGACGACGGCCTCGTCCGGCTGGCGTCGGTCTCCGTTCCCGAGCCGGCGCTCGATCTGGGCGTACAACTCGAGGCGCTGGCCGCGCTGGAAGACGAATACCGGACGGGCGTCGCGTCCCACCTGCAGGCGGGCGAGGGCGGGATCCCCCCTTCCGATTTCTTCCGCTGGAGCGAAGAGCTGGGGCAGATCGATCCCCAGCTCCAGAGCCTCGAGCGCTGGAGCGCGCTCGAATCGCAGCGCGTCCTGCCGCGTCTGGGCCAGGCCCTGCAGGCCCTGGACCGTCACCTCACCGGCGATCTGGGCGAGCTCTGGCACGCCTGGCGCGCGCGCTACATCCCGGAGGTGCAGAAGGCGCTCGGAGAGCTGCGCCGCCGGGCCGCCGAGAAGAGCCGTGCCCGCTCGGCGCAGCTCGAAGCCGTCATCGATCCCCTCCTTCCCCCCGAGCGGCGGAAGGAGAGCCTGTCGCGCAAGGCCCTCTGGGTGGTGGCCAGCACGCCTGGCGTGAGCTCCGTGCTCGCGGGGCTGCGCGATCCCGACTACGTCCGTGACGCGCTGGCCGTCCTCTCCTGGCCGCCCCTGGGCGATCCGGCCGCCGTGTTCCGCGCCGTCCGGGAACGCGGCCCGCGCCCGTAGGCATCCGGCCGCCCTCGTGCGACCATGACGCCGCCCATGGGCGCTCCGGACGGGTTGCGATTCGGTCCTTTCCGTCTCGATCCCGCCAAGCGCGTGCTGTGGCGCGGGGACGAGGTGGTCCCGCTCGCTCCGCGCGCCCTCGACCTGCTGGTCGCCCTCGCCGAGCAGCACGGCGACGTCGTGCCCAAGCAGACCCTGATGGACCGCGTCTGGCCCGGCACGTTCGTCGAGGAGGCGAACCTCAGCGTCAACGTGTCCGCGCTGCGCAAGGCCCTGGGCAACCAGCCCGACGGCCGCCCCTACATCGAGACGCTGGCCCGGCGCGGCTACCGGCTGGCCGCGCCCGTGCGCGCGGCCACCACGGCCCGTCCGCCCTCTCTCGCCGTGCTTCCTTTCAAGCGCCTCTCGCCGGTGGCCGACGACGAATACCTGGCCGTCGGCCTCGCCGACGCGCTCATCACGCGCCTGAGCCGCCTCGGGCGGCTGGCCGTGCGCCCCACGAGCGCGGTCCTCAAATACGGCAGCCCGGGCGTGGATCCGCAGGAAGCCGCGCGCGCGCTCCAGGTCGACGCGGTGGTGGATGGGACCCTCCAGCGTGAAGGGACCCGGCTGCGCATCGGAGTGCAGCTCGTACCGGTGACCGGCGACGGGCCGACGTGGAACCAGACGTTCGAAGAGGAAATGACCGGGCTCTTCGCCGTCCAGGACGCGATCGCGGAGCACGTGGCGAAAGCGCTGGCCCTGGAGCTGCGCGAGCCCGAGCGGCGCCTGCTCGCCCACCGCCACACCCAGGACCTGGAAGCCCAGGAGGCGTACCTCAAGGGGCGCTACTTCTGGAGCCGCTTCACCGGCCCCTGGCTCGAGAAGGCGTTCGCGGCCTTCCAGGAGGCGGCGGAGCGCGACCCGGATTACGCGCTCCCCCACGCGGGGCTCGCCGATGCCTGCCTGATCCTCGGGTTCACGGGCATGCTCCCGCCGTCCGCGGCGTGGGAGCGCGCGGACGCCGAGGCGCGGCAGGCCCTCGAGCGCGACGAAGGTCTCGCCGAAGCGCACGTCTCGCGCGCGTACGTGGCCCTCTTCCAGGACTGGGACTGGGCCACGGCACGGACCGAGCTCGACCGCGCGGCCGAGCTGGGCCCACATACGGCCGCCGTCCGGCAGTGGCGCGGGGTGTACCTCGCCATGCTCGGCCGCTTCGACGAGGCGGGCCGCGAGATCGCCCACGCGCGGCAGCTCGACCCGCTCTCCGTCGTCACCCGCACCATCGCCGGGCTGCACGCGTATTTGAGCGGCGACCGCGACGCCGAGATGGCCCATCACCGCGCCTCCGTCGACCTGGATCCGCATCACTTCCTCGGTCACTGGGGGCTCGGGCTCGCCCTGCAGTCGCAAGGACGGCCCAAGGAAGCCCTGGCCGAGCACCGGGAGGCGGTGCGGCTCGCACCCGACGCGACGCTCCTGCAACCCGTGCTCGCCCGCAGCCTCGCCCTGGCCGGGCACAAGACGGAAGCGCGTGACGCCCTCGCGGAGGCCGCGGAGACGGCGCCCCATCTCTCCGCGTACCAGCAGGCGACCGTCCAGGTCGCGCTCGGGCGCACCGCGCGCGCGCTCGACCTCCTGGAGCGCGCCGGCGAAGAGCGCGATCCCTGGCTCGTTTGGCTGAAGGTAGACCCGATGCTGGAGTCGCTCCGGACGGATCCCCGCCTCCGCCGGCTGCTCGGACGAGTGATGCGCCGGGCGGGGGCCGCCGTCCGCGACTGACTTCGCGCGTTCGTTTCGCCGTCGCAATCCCGCAACCCGGACGGTATACTGCGCGCAATCCCGCCAGCGGAGGCCGCCTGTCCAACGACCCGCGGAGTTCCGAGAAGACGGACGCTGAGGCCGCGTCCACCGCCGTCCCCGACAAGGGCGCCCCGTCCTCGTCCCGCGCGGCCCTTCCCGCGGATCCGTCGGAGACGTTCCGCCAGGCCGCGCGGCTGGCCGAGGACCGCATCGCGGAAGTCGCGGCCGCCACCAGCGCCCTCAAGGCCGACAACGAGACCTTCCGCGACCGCCTGGAGGGAGAGCTCTCGGAGAAATACGAGAAGCGCCGCGAGCGCCTGCTCCTCTCCTCCGTGCAGACCCTCGAAGCGATGGACCGCGCGATCGAGGCGGCGCGGACGAGCGGCGCCGCGGAGTCGCTGATCTCCGGCCTCATGCTCGTGCGCACCCAGCTGTTCCGCATCCTGCAGGAGGAGGGCCTCGAGCGGGTCTCCGTCCTCGGGCTGCCCTTCGACCGGCGCTCCGCGGAGGTGGTCCAGCGCCGCCCGGTGACCGACCCCGATCACGACGGCCTCGTGATCGAAGAGCTGCAGAGCGGGCACCAGATCCGCGGGCACATTCTCCGGCGCGCGAAGGTCGTCGTCGGCGAGTTCTCGGACGAGGTGGTCGCACCGATCGTGGCCGTCCCGAAGAAGGAAAAGCCGAAGCGGGAAGAGGCCGCGCCCGCCATCAAGGAAGAGCCCGCGCCCGCAGCGACCGAGCCTCCCGCGGGAGCCCCGGCCGGGGACGAAGCGATCGTCGTGGAGGACTGGACCGAGCCCACGCACCCGGGGACGCCGGCGGCGCTGCTGGGTTTGCCCGTGGCGCCGCCGCCTGCGGTCGTGGCGGCGGCCGAAGACGACGACAACTCCGCGACCGCGACCATGGTCCTCGGCGAAGCCGCGGCCGTCTTCGTCCGTCCGCCCGCGCCCGCTCCGCCCACGCACGGCGCCACCGCCGCCGCTCCCGATCCGGTGGAAGAGACGCAGGAGAACACGGAGCCGTTGACACAGGGCGTCCCCCGGGAGGCGCAGCCCGTGCCGCGACCTCCCCGGCCCTATGCGGCCAAGGCCGGCTCCGGTAGCGGCCCGCGGCCCTCGGTGCGTCCCGGCGGCCTCGGCCCCCCACGCGTACGGACCGGACCAGTGCCTCCCCAACGCGATCGCACGCCCGTCTACGAAGATCCTCGCGCGAGCACGCCCGAAGCCCCCGAGAACCCGGAACCCCCCGTGCCCACGCCGCCCGCCCCGACGAATCCGGGCGTCGCGACGCTGCCGCCCGCGGGCGGCGGTCGCGGCCTCGCCGTGGCGGGGATCGCGGGGACGGCCCTGCTCCTCGTCCTGGCCATCGGATGGTGGGCGCTCGCACGGCGGACGAAGCCCGCCGAGACGGCAGCGGTGGTTGGGGAGCCCTCTCCCGCCGCCGCGGGTCCGGCCACGGCGACGCCCCCGCCCACGGTCGAGGAAGACGTGACCGTCGTGCCCCCTTCCAGGACGGAGGCGGCGAGTCCGGCCCTTCCGTCGCCGGGCGCCGCGGCCGCGGCGACCACGCTGCCCGCGGCGGGACCGACCGCCGCCCCGGCCGCGGCCAACCCGCCGCCGCCCGTCGTGGCCGCCCCCGCCGCCACGCGGCCGACGCCACCGCCGCCGGCCGCGCCCGTCAACCCCGTACCCGGGCTCATGGCCCAGGCCGAGCAGGCCATGGCCGCCAAGCGCTACGGCGACGCGATCTCCAAGCTCAACGACGTCTTGAAGCTCGAACCGCAGAACCAGGAGGCGGCCACGCGCAAGCTGCACGCGCAGGGCGAGCGCGCTTCGATGGGCCGTTACTTCCTCACCGCCGTCACCATGAGCGAGGGCAAGGCCTCGGGCGGCGGGCTCAAGGGGTTCGACGGCGGCTCCGTCGTGAAGTCGCAGTGCGAGTGCGCCCTCACCTACGAGGTCGACCCGACCAATCCCGCGCAAGGGGAGCGCTACGCCGTCTCGATCTTCCTGCGGAACGACAGCAAGAAGGACATCAAGCCGCAGTCGATCGCGGCCTCCGTGACCGTCAACGGCGCGTCGTCGGACCGCCCGGTCTCCCTGGCGACGAAGGAAGTGAAGCGCGGACAGAAGACCCTGGTCGGCCGGCTGGACGACGTCTGGACGGTGGGCACGACGAGTTGGTCGATGGAAGCCGCCGTCAGCGCCGGCGGCAATACGTACCGCGCCCAGCTCACGTGGGAGCTGCGCGTCAATCCCGGGCAATGACCGACGTCCTCCCCTGCGTCGAGATCGACGCGGAGGGCGAGCCGGCCGGAAGCATCATCTGGATGCACGGCCTCGGGGCGAGCGGGCACGACTTCGAGCCGATCGTGCCCCTGCTCGGGCTGCCCCAGGTGCGGTTCGTGTTCCCGCACGCGCCGGCCCGCGGCGTCACCATCAACGGCGGGCTCCTCATGCCGGCCTGGTACGACATCCTGGCCCTGGGCACGGCGGGCGGAGAGGACGCGGACGACGTGCGCGAATCCGCCGCGATGATCGAGGCGCTCATCGCGCGCGAGGCCGCGCGGGGTGTGCGGGCGGAGAACGTGGTCCTGGCCGGCTTCAGCCAGGGCGGGGCCATGGCCCTCTTCACGGGGACGCGCCAGGCGAAGACCCTGCGCGGAATCATGGTCCTGAGCGGCTACGAGGTGGTGGCGCGCTCGCGCGAGGCGGAGACGACGGAGGCCAATCGGAAGACGCCGCTGCTCTTCTGCCACGGCACGCACGATCCCATGGTCAGCATCGTGCGGGCGCGCGCCGCCTTCACCGCCTACGCCGAGGGACGGCCGCAGGCGGAGTGGCACCAGTTCGCCATGGGCCACGAGGTCTGCCCTCCGGAGATCGACGTGATCCGGCAATGGCTGGCCGCGCGCTTCGCCGCGTAGACTGTCCCCAGGAGCCTCCATGACACCAGCACCCTCGAACGGCCTCATCGTGCCCGCGCGCCACCAGCCGGCCCTGCCCATGGACCGGCTCATCCGCACGGAGCCGCCGGACGCGGAAGCGGTCGAGATGGACGTCGTGTTCGTGGGTGGAGGTCCCGCGGGCCTGGCCGGCGCCATCGAGCTGGCCCGCCTGGTCAAGAAGGATCAGGAGGCGGGCGGCAGCATCGGCCCCCTCGAGATCGCCGTGCTCGAGAAAGCGGAGGCGCTGGGTGGCCACTCCCTCTCCGGCGCGGTCGTCAATCCCGCCCCCCTCCGCGAGCTCTTCCCCGAGCTGAAGGACTCGGACCTCCCGCTGCGCACGCCCGTGAGCGCGGAGCGCGTGTACCTCCTCACCGAGGGGCGCGCGCTGCGCCTGCCCACACCGCCCACCATGCGCAACCACGGCCATTACGTGGCCTCGCTCTGCGAGATGGTGCGTTGGCTCGGCGAGAAGGCGGAGGGGCTGGGCGTGAACATGTTCACGGGCTTCCCCGCCGAGAGCCTGCTCGTGGAGGAGCGCCGCGTGCGCGGCGTGCGCACGACGCCCAGCGGCCTCAAGCGCGACGGCCAGCCGGGCAGCGGGTACACGCCGCCCACGGACATCAAGGCCAAGGTGACCGTTCTCGCGGAAGGAACGCGCGGCGCGCTCACCCAGGCCTGGCTGCGCTGGCAGCAGGTGGGGTCCGCCAACCCCATGATCTACGCGCTGGGCGTGAAGGAGCTCTGGGAGACCAAGCGCCCGCTGGACGCGGTCATCCACACCCTGGGCTGGCCCCTGCCCCGCGACGCCTTCGGGGGCAGCTTCTTCTATCCGCTGGAGCCGAACCTCCTGGCCCTCGGTCTCGTCGTCGGGCTCGACTACCGCGAGTCGACGCTGGACGTGCACGTCCTCCTGCAGAAGATGAAGCGCCACCCGCTCTTCCGCCCCTACCTGGACGGCGGCGAGATGGTCGAGTGGGGAGCGAAGACGATCCCGGAGGGCGGCTTCTACGCGCTGCCGCAGCGGCGGCATGGCGACGGCATCCTGTTGGCCGGGGACGCCGCGGGGTTCGTGGAGGTCGCGTCGCTCAAGGGGATCCACTACGCGATCCTGTCCGGCATGTACGCGGCGCGCACGATCTTCGCCGCCCTGAAGGCGGGCGACACTTCGGCCACGGGCCTGGCCGGCTACGACCGTCTCGTGGACGCGAGCGCGATCGTGCGCGATCTACGCGCGCGGCGGAACATGCGGCTCGTCTTCCAGAAGGCGGGCTTCTTCCTGGGCGGGATCGAAGCCGCGCTGATGACGGTCACGGGGGGGGCCTTCCCCGGCGGGCGCATCGCGTCCGAGCCCGACGCGGAGGTGCCGAGGCGGACCGTTCCCGCCGAGCCCTTCACCGCCGATGGCAAGCTCACGTTCGCCAAGCTCGACGCCGTGTTCAAGGCGGGGAACTCGACGCGCGACGACATCCCGTCCCATCTGATCGTCGGAGACGAGAAGGGGCCCGAGGTGGCCGAGTTCTACCAGCACATGTGCCCCGCGGGCGTGTACGAGCGCCAGGGCGACAAGCTCGTGGTCAACGCGCCGAACTGCGTCGACTGCAAGGCGACGGATGTCCTCGGTCCGCGCTGGACTCCGCGAGAAGGCGGATCCGGCCCGCACTACCGACGGATGTAACCGGACGGCTGGGGGGCCGCAGCGAGCGGGTCGCCCGGAGCAGCGGCGTTAAACACTGCCTGGCAATACGGCCGCGCGAAGGGCGACCCGAGCGGCGGCCCCTAGGTAGGTCCGATCTACTTCGCGGGCTTGCGGGCCGCGACCGCCGACACCATCCGCCCCTCGAACTCGCCCTCGCGTTGCCGGACCACCTCGAGAGGCGCGACCAGGCCCGGCAGCTCACCGGGCTGCAGCAGAAAGGCCGCGTTCGTCGGCTTGCCCCGCTCGGCCTGCGAAGTCGTGAACGTCTCGTAGAGGAGCCATCCCCCCTTCTTCACCGCGCGTGTGAGCACGGGGAAGAGCGGCCGGTGCAGGTAGCTCACTACGAGGACCACGTCGTACAGGTCGTCGCCGAGGTCGGGGCTGGCCGTCTCCAGGTCCTTGATCTCGGTCTCCACGCGGAACCCGAGGCGGCGCGCCGCCGCCTTGAGCTCGCCGATGGCCTCCGAGTCCCGGTCCACCGCGCGGACGGCGAGCCCGGCCGCAGAGAGGAGCAGGGCATGGCGCCCGGAGCCGCAGGCGACGTCCAGGGCCTTGCCCCGCCGCGGCAGGAGGTCCGCGTTCTGCACCAGCCAGGACGAAGGCCCGGCCAGGCGATCGGCGCTGGCGGGACCGTGCTCCTTCGGACCGCGCCAGCAGGAGAGTCCGCCGACGAGGTTCATCACGTCGGTGAAACCGGCCGCGGCCAGGAAGCGCGAGGCGGTGACGCTGCGGATGCCGTGCTGGCAATACACCAGGAGGGGCTTGCCATCGCGAGGCAAGGTCGCGGGCGCAGCCGCGATGAGGTCCACGGGCAGCAGGTTGGCTCCGGGGATGTGGCCGGCCGTGTCGTATTCGTCCGCCGTCCGCACGTCGAGGACGCGGACGGCGTCGCGGGCCAGGAGGCGGGCGGCCTCGTCCGCGTCCACGTTCCTATAGACGGCTGCGCTCTGTCTCACCCGAACATCGTAGCCCAACGGGGGCTCGGCGTGCGCGGGATCGACGGACCCCGCGCACGAAAAAGACGGGGTCCCTAGAACGCGGCCGGCCAGCAGGTCGAGCGGTAGATCCCCTCGCCCCGGCGCACGAAGCCTTCGCCCAGGAAGACGTCGAAGTGCTCGGAGAACCGGTTCTCCTTCTTGGCCACGATCTCCTCGCCGTCGAAGCGGGCGCAATACCCCTTCGCGATCATCGACTGCGCGATGGCCTCGTGGTAGGCGTGGAAGTCCTTCACCCCGGGCCAGGTCGCGCCCGTGGCGTGGACGGTGAAGTCGAAGAGCTCCGGGTGCGTGCGCATGACATCGTCGATGGATCGCTCGACGTCCGGGTAGTAGCTCGAGGTCTCGCGCGTGCAGGTCAGCTCCAGGCTGGAGGCGAGCGCGCACCCGTTGTTGGGCGGGAAGGGCGGCAGGGGCGTCGGGAAGGCGGCGGGCAGGCAGGTCGCGCGGTAGATCGACGGGTCCGTGCGCAGGAAGCCGCGCGAGGTGCGGAGCGCGTACTGGTCGTTGAACTCGTTGCTGGTCTTGACCTGCAGCTCCTCGCCGTCGAACCCGGCGCAGATGCCTTTCTTGTCCAGCTTCTCGATGAGCCCGACGTAGAACTGGCCCGGGCTCCGGATGATGACCCCGCCCGGGCTGTCCTCGAAGATCTGGGGCTGCTGGTTTTGCAGCTCGTGGATGGCCTGCACGACGTCGTCCTGCCAGGTGGGGCCGCGCATGTCGCAGAGGTTGCCGCCGTCGTGGCCGAGACCGATACGGGAGCAGCTCGCCATCCCGGGCAGGCTCGGGGTGGGCGCCGGCGTGGGCGTGGGGGCGGCGGTGGGGACCGGGCTGGGCGTGACCGCGGTCGGGGACTTGTCCTTTCCGCCGCAGCTTGGAAGCACGGCCAGGGCGAGGACGGCCACCGGCAAATGAACAAGAAGACGCACGACGCGCATCAAATAATCCTCCGTGAGTTCGCGCCGAAGCCTCACTACCGCGACCACCGCACCCAGCGCGACCGACAAGCATACCACAGCGACGTCTTCGCTCCGGACGCGCCGGGGCCCGGCGTGCGAGCTGAAATTTCACGCCGCTCAGGCGGCGTCAGCGGGGGGCAGGTGGCTCTCGAACCATTGCGCGGCCAGCGCCGCGACTTGCTCCAGCGCGCCGGGCTCCTCGAAGAGATGCGAGGCACCGGGGACGATCTCGATCCGGACCTTCGTGCGCATGGCCACGGCCGCGGCGCGGTTCATCCCGATCACGGGGACGTCGTCGCCGCCGACGATGAGCAGGGTCGGTGCCTTCACGCGCGGCAGGGCCAGGCCCGCGAGGTCGGGCCGTCCGCCGCGAGAGACGACCGCGAAGACCCCAGGGCCATTGGCGGCGGCCACGAGCGCGGCGCCGCCACCGGTGCTGGCCCCGAAATAGCCGACGGGCAGGTCCACGGTCGAGGGCTCTTCGTGCAGCCAGGCCGTCGCCGCCTCCAGGCGGCGCGCGAGGAGCGCGATGTCGAATCGGAGGTGGCCGGTGACGGCGTCCTCGGCCTCCTCCCGCGGCGTGAGCAGGTCGATGAGCAGCGTGGCCAGACCGGAGTCGCGCAGCGCGCGCGCCACCAAGCGGTTGCGCGGGCTGTGCCGGCTGCTGCCCGAGCCGTGCGCGAACAGGATCACGGCGCGGGCCCGCGCCGGCCGCGCGAGGTCGCCCACCAGCGTCACTCCCCCGACCGCGACTCGCACCTCCTGCTCGAGAAAGGCGCCCGTGGCCGCCATCTCACACCCGCGCGGCCTCGTCGCCGGCGCGGGCGGACGCCAGCAAGTCGTGGACCTCTTCGTCCGTCGTCTGCGAGAAATCGTCGTAGAACCGCCCGACGGCCATGAACGGCTCCGGCGTCGCGAAGCAGACGACGTCCTCCACCTCGCGGCGCAGCTCTTCGCAGGTGGCGGAGGCGGCCACGGGCACGGCCACGACGATGCGGGCCGGCCGCTGTTGGCGGAGCGCCTGCACCGCGGCCCTCATGGTGGACCCCGTGGCCAGGCCGTCATCGACGAGGATCACGGTCCGGCCCTCGACCCGGGGCTCGGGGCGGTCGCCCCGGTACGACCGCTCTCGGCGCTCCAGCTCGCGCCGCTCCGCCTCCGCCGCCCGGTCCAGCACGTCGGGCGGGATGTGCAGCGCGTCCACGACGTCGCGGTTCACGACGCGCACCCCACCCGTCGCGATCGCGCCCATGGCCAGCTCTTCCTGGCCGGGCACGCCGAGCTTGCGCACGACGAAGACGTCCAGGGGCGCCCCCAGCCCGCGCGCGACCTCGTAGCCCACCGGGATGCCGCCGCGGGGCAGCCCGAGGACGAGCACGTCCGGCCGGCCCTGGTATGCGCCGAGCGTGGAGAGGAGGTGCCGACCCGCGTCGGCACGGTCGCGGAACAGCATGGGGCCTCCTTTCCCGAACTTAGGCCCGGCGCGGACGCGCGTCAACGGCCGCCATTGACAGAAGTCGGAGACGGCACATATGGTGGGAGGAGCCTGCGGCCGCAGTGCGGCCGAGAGGAGGTCGCGATGCCGGTACACACGGATCCCATCTGCCATATGGTGGTGGACCAGAACACGGCCGTCGCCGTTTCCGAGTATCAGGGCCGGCGCTACTATTTCTGTTCGCCGGGCTGCAAGGACAAGTTCGACCTCAGCCCGGGCCAATACGCCGGCGGTCCCCGCTAGCGCGGGGCGTACCCGGCCTGACCGACGTTCATCGAAAGGAGATCCACCATGCCGGTGCGTTCGGCAAAGGCGCAGTGGGACGGGACGCTGAAGGAAGGCAAAGGGACGATGTCGCTGGGCAGCGGCGCGTTCCAGGGGCAGTACTCGTTCAACTCGCGCTTCGAGTCGGGTACGGGCACCAATCCGGAGGAGCTGATCGGGGCCGCCCATGCCGGCTGCTTCTCCATGGCCCTCACCGCCGCCCTCGGGCGCGGAGGCTTTACTCCCAAGCGCGTCAGCACGAGCGCCAACGTTCACCTCGAGCAGGTGGAGGGCGGCTTCGGGATCACGGCCATCGACCTCAGCACGGAGGCCGAGGTCCCCGGGATCGACAACGCGAAGTTCCAGGAGATCGCGGACGGCGCCAAGAAGGGCTGCCCGGTGTCGAAGGCGCTCGCGGGCACGAAGATCAACCTCACCGCGAAGCTCGTTTCGTAGGAATCGGACCGGCGGCGAGAGCCGTCGGCGGGAGGTGCTCATGCTGATGGCGATGTGGCTCCTCGCGGCGGGGGCGCCCCTGGCGTCCGCCGCCGCCTCTCCCGCGCGGGCCTCGGCGGTTCCCGCCGAAGTCGAGCGCCACTACCGCGAATACAACTTCGTCAACGCGTTCAGCACGAGAGGCGAACGGACGATGATCGCGCGCGGGCCCATCCCGTCCGAGCTGCGCCTGGGACGCATTGCGCGCGTGATGAACCGCATCGCGGCCCGCATCGACGAGATCGATCCGGGGATGGTGGCGCTGGGTTCCCCGTGGCACGAGACCACGATGCGCTCGGACCTCGTGCGCATCACGTCGTGGCGGACGGACAAGGACGGCGACGAGGCCTGGGCCACCCTCGACGTCTCCGCGCTCGACCGTGGCACGAACGTCATCCTCGTGGGGAAGTTCGACGAGCTGGCTTCGGGTGAGACGCTGCCGCCGATCGAGGACCTCCTCGCGGCCGCGCCGCGACCGGAGATCCACACGACCGAGGTCCACCACTGGACCCGCGCCGGTGGAACGTGGCGGCGGGACGCGGCCACGCGGCACTTCCTCGCGAACTGACGGCTAGCCGGCCCCGGCGATCGCCACCGCGGCCTTCTTGAGGTCGTCGATGAAGCGCCGCATCTCGAGGCGGCGTGTCTCGTCGTCGGGAGCGCGCAGGATCGACGAGGGATGTACGGTCGCGAGTACGCGGGGCGCGAGAGGCGACGCCAGGATCTTTCCCCGCTCCTGCGTCACCTTGAACTTCTTTCCCAGGAAGGTCTGGGCGGCGGTGGCGCCCAGGCAGACGACGAGCTGCGGGCGCACCACGGCCAGCTCCGCCTCCAGCCAGGGGAGGCAGGCGAAGATCTCGAGCGCGTCGGGCTTCGCGTGGATGCGCCGCTTGCCGCGCGGCTCCCACTTGAAGTGCTTCACGACGTTGGTGACGTAGGTCCGGCTCCGCTCGATGCCGGCCTCGTCGAGCGCCTTGTCGAGGAGCCGTCCCGCGGGTCCGACGAACGGACGTCCGGACAGGTCTTCCTCGTCGCCCGGCTGCTCGCCGACGAGCATGGCGGCGGCGCGGCGCGCCCCCTCGCCGAAGACGGTCTGGGTCCCGCGCTTCCAGAGATCGCAGGCCTTGCACTCGGCCGCGGCCGCGCGCAGGGACACGAGCGTCGGACGTGGCGGGACAAGGGGGGCCGCGGTTTCGGGTGCGGCCTTCACGGGGGCCATCCCTTCGATTCTACGTATCGCGGCCGGCGCCGGGGGCCGCCCGGCGCACGACCGCCGGGAAGGGGCAAGCCCCCTCCCGGCCGACAGGGTCTCGCGCGCTACGGCTTGATGGGTTGACCGTCGCCGCCCTCCATGGTGTGCATGTCGTCGGCGTTCGTCGTGGGCGCCGCGACGGCGGCGCGCTCCTTGACGACGCGCGTCCGGAGCGACGCGTCGTATCCCAGGAGCCCGAGCGCGAGGATCAGCAGGGTAGTGACTAGCCCATTGAACATGTGCCCTCCAATCGCGGAGCAGTGCGCCCCGCAAGTGACGGCAGCGTATAACGCGGGAACACATGTCGAGGCCCGAAAGTGTTTCAAGAATGGATCATCAGCGGTCTGAAACTGTCCACTCTGCGGTGCTCTGGAGCGTTTGTTGGCAGAACTCGATTGACAGGAAGCAGCGCTCGCTCCTACATTCGGTCCCTCCGTGGACTCTCCGGCTGAAGTCGCACGCGAACTCGCACGCGTCCTCGCTCCCGACGACGCCGCTGCGGCCGCCGCTGCGGCCACCAAGCTGCTCTGGTTCCTCGTCCATCGCGCGGGCGCAGCGGGCGGATGCGTGCTCATCACACCGCTCGAGCGCGCGATGCCGACGCAATACGCCGCCTGCAACCTGGGACTCGATCAGCTCGCGACCATCCATGGCGCCTGGACCGAAGCCGAGCCCTGGGTACGCCGCGGCCAGGCCGTCCAGCATCCGACTCACGTCTTCCTGCCCGTGGTGGACCGCGAGATGGGCGACGCCATCCTCGCCGTGCTCTACCTCGATGCCCCACGCCGATTCGACGCGGCCACGCTGCAGCCGTACGTGGACGCCCTCGGCGAGGCGCTCCTCATCTCGCGGCAGCTCGTGTTCGAGCGCGCGGGCGGAGAGGTGAGGCCTACCGGACGGGCCGGCCTGCTCCGCGTCCTCCAGGATGCGGAGTGGAACGTGGCCCGCGCGGCCCGCGTCCTCGGCGTCACGCGACGGACGGTGTACCTCCGTCTCCAGCGCTACGGCATCGACCGCCAGCGCATCCCGAAGTCGGTCACCCGCCCACGCGCCGCGCGCTGACATGGACTCGCGCCTTCTGATCGGCCACGCGGTCAAGGTCGTGCTGGTGGCGGCCCTGGCCGGACTCTACGCACGCGGGCGATCGGGGCGATGCCGCGCGATGGTGGCCTACCTGTGGGCCGCGCTCCTCGGCAACGCGCTCACGACGTTCTGGCCCGACATCTTCTTCAACTACGCGTTCTGGCTGCGCCGGCAGGCCCTGTTCGACGTCCTCAAGCTGCTGATCGGCGTCGAGATCGCCGTGCGCGCATTCCGCGTCTTCCCGGGCGCCCGCGCCACCTGGGAGAGGCTGCTCGCGGCCAGCGTCGTCGTCGCCACCACGCTGGGGTTCTGGTTCCTGCCGCGCGATGAGCCCAGCGGCGCCTTCCTCGCGCAACAGCCCCAGATCATCGCCGCCACCGTCTGGCTGTTCACGATCACAGCCCTCGTGATCGTGCACTACCGGATCCCCGTCGATCCCTGGCACCGCGCCATCCTCCTCGCGTTCGTCCCCTATCTGCTCGTGTTCACCACCGCGGTCACCGTCATGAAGAACCTGGGGGTCTCGATCCATCCGGCGATGGGCTTCCTGGACTCCTCCGCGTACCTCGTCCTGATCGGGTATTGGGCGCAGGCGGCGTGGCGGCGGGAGGAGTCCCTGGAGATCTCGCCGGCCACGCGGCGCGCCCTGCAGCTGGAGGGGGCCTGATGTTCTGGGTCGGACTGGTAGCGCTCTCGACCATCGCGGTCTGTGTGCTCCTCGGTCGGCACGATCGCGCCGCCGTCGCCCGCGAGTGGGACATGATGCTCGGTGGCCGCGCCTCCGAGCACATCCGTTCTCTCGAGCGCACCTGCGAGCTCGATCACCTGATGGCGGACGATTCCTGGCAGGCGGCCTCTCAGGCCCTCAAGGCCGACGACCGCCCCGAGGTCGTGCGCCTGCTCGACCTCTCCTACCAGGTGCTGGAGGCGGCGACGGCCAACCGGCGCGTGCGGCTGCGCGCCGTGCGCGTGTGCGCCCGCATGGCCGCGGCCATGGCGCCGGCGCCGCCGCTGCTGCCCGTCCACTTCGAGACCACCGAGCTTCGGACCCTCGCCGGAGTGGCCACCCTGCTCCAGCACATCCTGGTGAGCGCGCACGAGCGCTTCGTCGTCCAGGCCCACCTCCTCGCCCTCGGCTTCGTGCTGGCCCTGCGTGCGATGCGGCGAGCCCGCGGCGGGCGCGACCTCGCCACCGCCCTCCTGCGCTTCGACGTGGCCAAGATGGACTGGCGGTCGCTGGACGAGGCGCACGTCGAGATGGTCCGCATCCTCCTCCTCTCCGCGGCCGCCTCTCCCCGCGACGTGGCCGTCGCCCGCCTCTAGCGGCCACCATCGCGGTGGGTGGCTGCATCCAGCGGCCACCATCGCGGGTGGGTGGCTGGCTCTAAAG